>Ga0154928_102_pt3 | contig 8658 bp, 10 predicted proteins | sample RifCSPhighO2_01_FD_105896 | JGI IMG/M metagenome (GOLD analysis project Ga0154928, IMG submission 105896) | Nitrospirae bacterium RIFCSPHIGHO2_01_FULL_66_17 | reverse complement strand
GCCTCGGGCACGCGTAAGCCCGCCCCGGTCGCGCTCACGTTGGTGACCACGGCCGTGAGCGCCCGCCCCCCCGACCCAGGAATAACCAGCGTCGTACCGGTGAGTGTCACCCGACGCGCCGTGCGCTTTTCAACGATCATGACGCCCCCTCCCTTCCAAGCTTGTTGACGCCATCTCCACCCTGCGCCTCCCCCGGAGGACGCGTCTTCCATCGACGGTGAATCCAGATCCAGTGATCGGGACGCTCGCGGACCCGGCGCTCGATCACGGCGGTGTACCGCTGCGTCTGCTCGACGACGTCGGCGTCGTCCCCCCTCGCGCCCTGGGCGCCGCGGCTCTCGAACGCCAGCGGCCGCTCGAACACGATCCGGTGGCGCGTGGGGTCGACGGGATCGCGCGTGATGAACACCGGCACGACCGGGCTGCCGAACCGCTTGGCCAGCACCGCGACCGCGCTGAGCGTGCACGCGGGCCGTCCGAAAAATTCGACGAAGACGCCCTGGTCGATGCCCATGTTCTGATCCAGGACGTACCCGATCGCCTCGTTCCGCCGGAGCCGCCCAATCACCTCTTTCAGCGAGGCCTCCTTGAAAATCGCGCGGATGTTGAGGCGACGGCGTTGCTCCGCCCAGAAGCGGTCCAGCACGCCGTTGCGCAACCGGCGCGTCACGAGGTTGGCGCGGTAGCCGCGCGCCGCGAAGAACGTCGCCAACAGCTCAAAGTTGCCATAGTGCGCGGTCAGGATCAAGACGCCCCGGCCCTGCGCGTGCGCTTCGCGCAGAAATGCCTCGCCCTCGACCGTGACCAGCTCATCGAGCCGGCCCGCCTCGACCATCCGCGGGAGCCGCAGGAACTCCACCACTCCCTGCCCGAACTGTCGATACATGCCCCGGATGACGGCGCGCCGCTCCGAAGGCGTGAGCGTGTTCCCCAGCGCCCACTCGATCTGGCACAGCGCGACGCGGGTCCTCGGATAGACGGCGGCGTGCGCGAGATCGCCCATGCGGCGCCCGATCCAGAGGGCCCAACGCAGGGGCATCGCCGCGACGCCGGCCTGGATGAGCCGCAGCACCGCCCAGACGACGCGCTCACGGATCGGCGGCCGGGCGACCGGCGTCGTGTCACCGCCGGTGACCGGAGCCGCCGTCTTCAGAGATGGAGCGTCTTGCTCCGCGATCTGTAAGGCCATGTGGTATCGGTTGCGATCCGCGCCGGTGGCGCGGATCGGACTCGCGATGCCTAGCATACCACATCCCGCGTCCGCGTAAAAGACACCGCGCCTCGACACCGCGCCTCGACCGGCGAGCCGCCTTTCCATTCCCCGGCCGCTTGCGCTATAATGCGCGGCGCGGCGGATGGACCGGCGGGACCTTGTCCCCGGCCCTCGAACCGTGTATCATCACGCGCTGCCGTACCGAATGAGGAGAGCCATGAACAGCAGCGAACACGCCCTGTCGGGTGCGGAGGACGGTCTCGGGACGACCGCCGTCCGGGCCGTCGAGCACCGGCTGACCGAGACCCGGGAGGCGCTCGACCGCGTCCGCGAGGAAGTCAGCGAACTCCGGAAGCTGGTCCTCGATCTCGTCGCGAAAACCGTCACGACGTGCAAGAAGTGCGGCGCCGCGTACGACCTCTTCAGCCACCACTACAGCATCGGCCTGTTCGACAACATCGTCTACGTGAAGTGCCCGCAGTGCCAGACGTCCATGCCGGTCGACCCCCGCCACGGCGTCCGCAAGGACTGACGCGCCCGATGCTCCAGACCGACAAGCTCTATACCGGATTAACGTGGGAGCTCTACAAGGAGCACGTCAAGAAATTCTCGCACGCCGCGGTGAAGGGCCTGCCCACCCCCGACGAGATGAAGGAAGCCCTGGCCGCGATCGTCGAGGACGCCACCGTGAAGGTCCTCGCCCAGGAGAAGGTCGGCATGGTCGTCCAGTTCCACTGGATGGACACGTACCGGGCGCTGGACGTGTGCGAGGTCGCCGACGTCAAGGGCTTTCTGACCCAGCGGTTCGGCGGCGGCAAGTTCAAGCTCAACCTGTATCACGGGATCAACTTCCTCTCCACGAAGAACTGGGAAACGGAGGGCCCGCCGATCTGGAAGGGCCTGATCCGCGCGCCGGAGGAGTAGCCCGTGTCGCGCGCCGTGTTCCAGTTGCTCGTCGTGTTCGTCGTCTTTTCGGCCACCATCTACCTTCTCCTCATGGTCGGCCCCGACGAACCGGTCGGCCCGCCCGGCGAGCGGGACATCACCATCCCCCGCGCTCCGAGCGAGGCCAAGAACCTGACCAACCCGTTCCCCATCAGCGACGAGGTGCTCCTCGAGGGCGAGCGGATCTACCAGAGCAAGGGCACGTGCTTCACCTGTCACGGCGCGTCCGGGCGCGGCGACGGCCCGGCGGGGCTGGAACTGAACCCCCGCCCCCGGAACTTCACGACTCCCCGCTTCCACGAGCTGCGAACCGACGGCGAGCTGTTCTGGGTGATCCGCAACGGCAGCCCCGGCACCCGGATGTTCTCCTACTCCCCCTCGATCATCACCGAGGACGACGCCTGGAAGGTCGTCCACTACCTCCGCACGCTGCCGACGCGCCGTCGCACCTGATCAATACTGCAGATCGCGCGGCGTGAAGGGCCGCGCGGGTTCCGACCCGAGCACCCGGCGCAGCACGGAGTTGAGCGTGTCGGGGTCGTTGTCGAACCCGCCGTGCGTCGCGCTGCGCGAGGCGCTCCCGGGCGCGCCGCCCGCGCCGGCCACCACGAGGCCCGGCAGGCCGCCCGTCGCCCGCCCGAACAGCCGGCTCAACTCCGCGTCGCCCTCCAGAAACCGCTGCATGCCCAGGATCGGGGTTTCGCGCCGCCCCTCGAACGCGTGGCTCACGAGGTACAGGAGCGATTTCCCGTAGGGCCCCACGGCGTCGCCGCGCTCGGCGGCGTCGCCGAGTACGAACACGCCGGGGCGCGGGCACGCTCCGCTCCGGATGGCCGGCAGCAGGAGCCGCTTGAACAGGTCCACGGTGATCGCCGGGGCCATGAATTGCAGGCTCTTGAGCGGCATGCCCAGCGCGAGGAGGTGGGGCAGGGCGTGCGCCGCGAAGATGCTCCCCGCGCTGTGCCCGACCACGTGCAACTCCCAGCGTGTTTTCTCCCGCTCGTCCCATCGCCCCACGGCGGCCCGCGCGTACCGCGCGAGGAGTTGCATCCCCCCACGCTGATCCGGGTGTTGCGACGCCAGCCGGGCGTTCTCCTTCATCTCCCGCCACAGCGAGCCGCCGGGCGCGGCGACGGTCAACTCGACCGTCCGGTCCTTCGCGTCGAGCAGGCCGTCGCGGAGCCTCTTCATCCAGTCGGCGACCCCGCCCGCGCGCTCGTCGACGTCGGTGAAGAGGTCGCGGACCATGCCGATAAGGGATTCCATGGCCCCCGACTCCCACATGATGTGGAGGGGGTAGATCTCGTTCGCCAGGAGCACGTCGCGGAAGGCGACGATGCGGCGCGCCACGGCCTGCTCGTCGTTCAGGCCGCCGTGGAGGTAGAGGAACACGCGGCGCTTCGACCAGGTCTTCGCGGCGGCGGGCATCACGTCGGTGAAGAGCCGCACGAGGTCCTGTTCCATCGTCCAGTAGTCGCCCGATGAGGACAACTCGCCGTTGTTGCCCACGTCGATGACGTAGGGGCGGATCGCGCTCAGCGGAATCGCCTGGCGGGCGCGAGAGAGCCCCTCGGTGGTGTCGGCCGCGCCTCCGGCCCAGAGATCCGCCGAGACGGGCACGCCGAGCTGCGCCGCCCACACGTCGGCGGCGTGGAGCAGGTAGTCCTCGTAGGGCAGAAGGGCGAACCCGTCGGAGCCCCAGACCCGTCCCCACGAGTTCTGGACGATGAAGCCCTGTTCGGTATAGCCGACGATCGCGACGGCGTGCCCGCGGTCCGCGCGCCCCTTGCGCGCGATCACGGGGAACCGCCGCTCGCGCACCACGCCCCCCGCCCGGTAGGTCACCGCCACCGTCGCGGGCCCCGGCGTCTCCCAGCCGTCGTGCACCATGAGCGTCGCGAAGAGCACGCCCACCTCGGCCAGCGCCGCATGCATGTCCCGCACCTGACGGTGCAGGACGCGATAGTACGCGCCGCCGGGCGTGCCCTGCGCCTCGACGGCGATCTCGGGCGTGAGGTGATGGGCTCCGCGACGATCCGAGGGCCACGACCGCTCCGTGCAGACCCCGTGGCGCGCCCACGCCTTCATCGCGCCCCGCGCCGACGAGCCCTCGTAATCCTCCCCCGGCCACTCGTCGTAGCGCCGCGCCAGATCGTACAGCATGCGCGGGCTGACGCGCCGCGGGATGCGGCGCGTGTGCAGCAGAAAATTGATCGCCGCGGCGAGCGCGAACCCCGTGCACGCGCCCTCGGCGCCCTGATCGAGAATCGCGGGCACCAGATCGCAGTGCACCACGCGGTCCGGCAGCGGGGTCAGCCTCGGCTGATAAAACCAGTCTCGGATGTCGACGCGATCGGGAAACGCGTCCAGCCGTCGGCTGGGGTGCGGCGGAGCGTCGGGAGCCGCTCGCCGGTCTCGCGCACCCTTCTTGACACGCCCTCGTGACGTTGCGGTCCGGCTCCTGTGCGCCATGGGACTCCTTTCCCGTCGAGGCCGTGCGGTGACGATGGGCCGTCGCCCGGAGGGACGACGGCGGCCAGAGCCATATCAGACGCGAGGGTTTGCTGTCAAGCCGCCAGACCGCCGCGGCATCGAGCCGCGCGGCGTCAAGCGCAGAGCGGCTGGGCGAGCGGCTCGGCGCGCCGCATTGCCGCCGGCAGCCGTGCTTCCGCCCCGCAGTCGCTGAAGGTCACGCCCCGGACCGGGAGCACCGTCAGCCAGGGAAACTCCCGCGACGGGAGCGCACGAAGCAGCGCGCGGGAGAAGTTTATCGGGGGCAGCCGGCGGTAGACCTCCTCGGTGACGGTCCGCTCCGCCGTCGTGCCGACCGCCATCCGGATCCGCCCGAACGCGCCGGACAGGACCGGCGCGGCCTCGCGCACGAACGCCCACAGGGTCTCGGCGCGGAAAACCATGACGAACGTGTTCCACAGCCCGCCCCGCCGGACCAGGTCCCCGGCGCGGCCCGCGTCGGGCGTCTCCACCAAGCGCCTGACGTGCCGCAGCCCCGTCACGGCGGGGTGGGAGGCGGAATCTCCCGTCAGGATGTAGCCGTACTCGGGGTCCGGCCCCGTTGGCTCGACGCCCAGGAGCACGACGTGCGAGCCCCGCCGCTCCACCACCCGGCACGCGAGGTCCACGTGCGCCATGAAGGTTCCGTCGTCGTCCAGGTGGAGGTCCGACGGAAACACGGCCACCACCGCATCGGGATACCGCGCGGAGAGGTGCGCGAGCGGCAACAGCAGGCCCGGCGCGGTGTCCCGGTTCTGGGGCTGCGCGACCACCCGCCCCCCGGGCCGGTCGGCGAGCTGTCGCCAGACCTCGGGGTAGGCAAAGTGGTCCCGGCCCACCACCGTGAAGAGCCGCGACGGGGCGATGAGCGTCTCCGCTCGGCGGACGGTGTGCTCGAACAGCGACCCCGCGCCCGCAAAGTCGACGTACTGCTTGGGGAGGTCGTCGCCGCGCAGCCGCCGCACGAACGGCCGCAGCCGCTCGCCGTCGCCCCCCGCCAGAATAATGCCGCACCGCACCGACGCCCGCGACGACCTCGCCATTGTTCCTCTCTCCGTGGTGGATTGACCGGATGACCGACGAAAGACGGAGAGAGAGTACCCGAGGTCGGAATTTCTGTAAATTGAAGCTCGCGATGCACTTTCAATCGCAGGATTCGACCGCGCCGCCGCGACGCTTGACGTCGGCGGTTCCCGCGTGGTATCAGAGAGCATTCCGAACGCCACGTGGAGTAGAGGGCCGAACACCACGGTCGACACCGTACCATACGACACAAAACACCTTCCATCAGGGCAAACTACCGGCGACGGTAGGACGCAAAGCACCGGATCTTCCCGCACCGCGAAGACAGCCGGGCCGCCGAGGCGACAATAATCGTAGTCGGAGATTATTGGCATATCGGGGGCCCGGTTTTTTTATCGCGCTCCCGCTCGCATCAGGGGCGATCTCGGATGTACGACTGCTCGACAATCAGCACGCTGATCCACCCCCACCTCGACGGAGAGCTGGACGTCAAGGAATCGCTCCGCGTCCAGGCGCATCTTCAGGAGTGCGCGCCCTGCCGCGAGGTCCTGCTCGCCGAACAGGCGTTTCAGAATTTCGTCCGGCCCGTCGCCACCCCGCCCCCCGCGCCGGAGAGCGTGCGACAGGGCGTGTTGGACGCGCTGTCCCGGGAGACGGATCGGCTCCTCGGGGCCCGGCGACGCCGGCGGGGCCTCGCGTCGCCGGGCATGGCTGCGGCCGTCGCCATCCTGGCGCTGTTCTTCGCCATCCCGCATCGGGACGTGCCCGACCTGGTCAAGGTCGCCGTCGCCGCGCACCAGCGCTACATGAAGAACGCCGCCGGGCTGCAGTTCAGGAGCGCCAACATCCGCACGGTCACGCGCTGGCTTGAGGAACGGCTCCCCTATCCCATTCACGTCCCGGTCAGGAGCGCGAACGACGTCCGGCTGGTCGGCGCCGACATCACCTGGGGCCGCGATCCGGCGGCTGTCCTGGCGTACCTGGTCGAGGGCAACCACGCTTCGCTGCTCGTCACGTCCGCGCGAGAGGTCCCGTTCTCCGGCGCCGACGTCAAGACCTTCAAGAACGTGCTCTTTCAGTCCTCCGGCGTCGCGGGCCGTCACGTCCTCCAATGGTCGGATCGTCGCAACACCTACGTCCTGGTCGTGTGCCGCAACACGACCCTCGACGCCTTTCCCTTCTCCATCCAGCCGACGAACGGCTCCTGACGCACCCGCCGCGCGCCACCCATCGAGGCCGCCCACGTTGAAATGTCGCCGCCGTTTCCGTATCGTGAAGAGATCGGATCGGCGCACACTCTGGGAGTGTGTCCGAGTGTTGGGGTGTTGGAGCCTGTTCAGGGATGGCCAGATGCAAGGCGGAAGGAGGCCTTGCGCGCGGAGCGTACTGAGTCGTACGTGAGCACGCAAGGCCGACTGACAACGCCGCAGATGGCCATTCATGGACAGGCTCCCAGGAGGTCCTCCATGAAGGTCTTTGTTACCGGCGGCACGGGATACATCGGCAACGCAGTCGTCGCGGCGCTCTGCCGCGCGGGGCATGACGTCTCGGCGCTCACGCGCCGCCTCGACACATCCGGCCTGATCGAGCGATTCGGGGCCAGGGCGGTCAAGGGGGACATCACGGAGCCCGACGGATTGGTTCCGTTCGTGAAGAAGGCGGACGCCGTCATCCATGCGGCGGCGGAACCGTCCCCCGAGATGGGGGCGATCGACCGGCGGCTCGTCGCGGTCCTGCTCGACGCGGTGGCCGAGTCCGACGGGCTGCGCCGGTTCGTCTATACGAGCGGCGTCTGGGCCCTGGGCGACACCGGCGGCCGGATGGTCGATGAGTCCGCCCCGACGGCGAACGCGACCCCGATGGTGGCGTGGCGGCCCGCGGTCGAGGAAATGATCGGCAACGGGATGGCGCGGGGCATCACCGCGTGGATCATCCGTCCCGGACTGGTGTATGGCGGCTCGGGCGGGATCACCGCCACGATGTGGGCCGCCGCCGAGAAGGAGGGGGCGATCCGCATCGTCGGCGAGGGGAGCAACCACTGGGCACTGGTGCACCGCGACGACCTAGCGGATCTCTACGTCCGCTGCGTCGAGCAGGCGCCCGCCGGCCACGTCTTCAACGCGACCGACAGCTCGCGGCTCACCGTGCGCGTCATCGCGGGCGCGCTCAGCCGCGCCGCGGGCCACCAGGGCAAGGTCGTCTCCACACCGCGGGATGAAGCCCGCGCGCACCTGGGCCCGTTCGCCGACGCGCTGGCCCTGGACCAGGAGGTCTCCGGCGTTCTGGCCGAACGGCTGCTGGGCTGGGAGCCGCGCCACCGCTCGCTGGTGGGCGAGGCCGAGGCGCTGTATCGGGCGTACAAGGCGGGGGGATCAGGGCGCTGACCGCGCCGCTGACGCTCCCGATCGGGTTGGCCTCACGGCTAATGCCGAGTGATCCTCGTTCGCGTCATGCCTCGATCGGCCGACGGGGTGGGATCATCAACACGCTCAGCAACCAGCCGACGATTCCCGCCAGCACGATCGCGCCGCTCCAGAATGGGATCGACCACCAGACACCCGAAGTCACCGCCAATACCGCAAAGTACAGGCCGTAGAGCACCATCGGCACGGCGCAGGCAAACAGCCGGACGCGCGTGGGGTACGCGACGGACGGCTTCAGCCACTTGAGCAAGACGTCACCGGCGAGTCCTCCGAGCAGCCCCACGGCGATCAGATGGTACTGCGCCTCCAGCACGCTCATCAAGGCGGAGTTGAGCGTCAGGACCAGACACAGGCTGCCGAACGGGAGCGTCCAGCGACTCGCGGCGAGCAACAGCGCCCCCATCAACAAGGCGGTTTGCAGCAGGATGCCGACAAGGCCGAGGGCCTGGGGGAAGAACTGCCCATCCGGCGGAGCACCCGCGGGCCAGAGGTGGACGAAGGGGTGCGCGAACTGGGTAAAGAAGGTGAGGACCGAAAGGAAGA
>Ga0154928_128_pt1 | contig 8683 bp, 7 predicted proteins | sample RifCSPhighO2_01_FD_105896 | JGI IMG/M metagenome (GOLD analysis project Ga0154928, IMG submission 105896) | Nitrospirae bacterium RIFCSPHIGHO2_01_FULL_66_17 | reverse complement strand
CGAGCGAATCCAAGGGCGAGATCAACCTGGTGACCGACGACGAGATCGTCGAGGCGTACCGCATGGTCGCGGGGCTGGAAGGGGTCTTTTGCGAGCCGGCGTCGGCGGCCTCGGTGGCGGGCGTGATCAAACTGACCAAGGCGGGGTACTTCCAGGGCGGCGAGACCGTGGTCTGCACGCTCACCGGCCACGGCTTGAAGGACGCCGACATGGCGATGACCGTGTCGCAGAAGCCGACCACGATCAAGGCGTCGCTGGAAGACGTCGTAAAGGTCCTGGGCTATTAGGAGCCTGTCCATGAACGGTCATCTCGGGAAGCAGCATTCGTCCGTCACGCTAGAGCTGCGTTGTCGCTGCGCTTCCGGTGCATTCCTGCAAACCTTGCGAAGCCTCGCGCCGGGGGGCCAGGCGCTCGTTTCGCGGCCCGCTTTGCGGGGTAAGAACAGGCTCACACGGTTGATGACTCGGACAGGCGACTAGGAGCGTGGGGGGGGAGCCGTGAAATACGTGGTGTTGTTGGCCGACGGCATGGCGGACGTGCCGATTCCGCAGCTCGATCACCGGACGCCGCTGGAGGCGGCGAAAACGCCGAACCTGGACGCGCTCGCGCGCCAGGGCGAGGTGGGGTTGGTGCGGACGACGCCGCCCGGCTGTCCGCCCACCAGCGAGGTCACCAACCTCGCCATTTTCGGGTACGACCCGAAGAAGTATCCACAGCTGGGGCGCGCGGCGCTGGAGGCCGCGAGCCTCGGCGTGCAGGTCGGGAAGGACGACATCGTCTTCCGGTGCAACCTCGTCACCCTGAAGGACGACCAGCACGGGTATGATATCGAGCGGTTAAGCCCCCACGTCGTCCTGGAGGATCCCAGCGCGGGACACATCGGCTCGGCTGACTCCCGCGATCTGATCCAGGAGCTGAACGACCAGCTCGCGACCGAGTTCCTGCAATTCTACGCCGGGGTGGGCTATCGCCACCTGATGGTCTGGATCGGGGGGAAGTCGCGGGTGGTGTGCACCCCGCCGTTCGATCTCTCGGGCAAGCCGGTGGTCGGCGGCCTGCCGACCGGGGACGGGGCCGACATGCTGCGCAAGGTGATGGAGAGCGCCGCGGTGGTCCTGTCGCCTCATCCCATCAACGAGGACCGGATCGAGCAGGGCCTCAAGCCCGCGAACGGCATCTGGATCTGGGGGCAGGGCAAGGCCGCCGCCCTCGAGCCGTTCGCCGAGCGCTTCGGCAAGCGGGGCGCGATGATCGCGGCGGTGGACCTCATGAAGGGGCTGGCGCTGGCGGTGGGGTTCGACGTGATCCACGTCCCCGGCGCCACCGGGTACCTCGATACCGATTACGAGGGCAAAGTCGACGCCGCGGTCGGGGCGCTCAAGACCCACGACCTCGTGGTCGTGCACGTCGAGGCGCCCGACGAGGCGAGCCACAACGGCGACCTGGAGGCGAAGATCCGCGCGATCGAGGACTTCGACGCCCGGGTGGTGGGGCGGATCGTCGCGGCGACCGCGTCCGAGTCCGCGTGTCGCCTGCTGGTCCTGTGCGATCATCTCGCGCCGGTGTTGACGCGGTCGCACGCGCCGGACCCCGTCCCCTATCTCCTGCACCAGCGCGGCGGCGCGGCGCTGCCGACGGCCGGATCGGTGACCGCCTTCGGCGAGACGGCGGCCAGGGCCGGGGGGAAGATGATCGCCGAGGGGCACCGGCTGATGGAGTATTTCCTGAAGGAATCGTAGGGGCGGGGCGTTGCCTCGCCCGGTTTTGGTTCTGTTGACGGGGTCAACAGGGCGACCCACCGGGCCGCCCCTACGGGCGAATCGCATGGCATTAATCGTCCAGAAATACGGCGGGACCTCGGTGGCCAGCCCGGAGCGGATTCAGGCCGTGGCCGAGCGGGTCATCCGGACGCGGAAGGCGGGCGACCAGGTCGTGGTCGTCCTCTCGGCGATGAGCGGGGAGACCGATCGGCTGCTCGCCCTGGCGCACCGGGTGAGCCCGAAACCCGACGAGCGCGAGCTCGATCTCCTGCTGTCCACTGGCGAGCGGGTGACGATCGCGCTGCTCGCGATGGCGCTGCGCGAGCGGGGCTATGCCGCGCGGTCGTTCACCGGGCGCCAGGTGGGGATTGTGACCGACGATGTCCACACCAGGGCCCGGATCGAGCGGGTGGCGGCCGACCGCGTCCGGGACGCGCTGGCCGAGGACGTGATCCCGGTCGTGGCGGGGTTTCAGGGGATCAACGAAAAGTCGGACGTGACGACGCTCGGCCGGGGCGGCTCCGACACCACCGCGGTCGCGCTGGCCGCGGCGCTCAAGGCGGACCGCTGCGACATCTACACCGACGTGGACGGGGTCTACACCACCGACCCCAACATCGTGCCGACCGCGTCGAGGCTGGACAAGATCTCGTACGAGGAGATGCTGGAGATGGCCAGTCTGGGGGCCAAGGTTCTGCAGACGCGGTCGGTCGAGTTCGCGATGAAGTACCTCGTGCCCGTTCGGGTGCTGTCGAGCTTCACCGACGCGCCGACCGGCACCCTGGTGACAAAGGAGGACCGTGACATGGAACAGGTCGTGGTATCGGGGGTGACCTACGACCGCAACCAGGCCAAGATCACCCTGCTGGGTGTGCCCGACCGCCCCGGCATCGCGGCCCGACTCTTCGGCGGCATCGCCAAGGAAGACATCATTGTCGACATGATCATCCAGAACATCAGCCAGGAAGGGCTGACCGACATCTCGTTCACCGTGCCCCGGGCGGACGCCAAGAAGGCGGTGAGCCTCGTCTCGACGCTGGTCCGGGAGATCGGCGCCAACGATGTGCAGCTCACCGAAGACATCGCCAAGGTTTCGATCGTGGGCGTCGGCATGCGGTCGCACTCGGGCGTGGCCGCGACCATGTTCGAGACGCTGGCGCGCGAGGGCATCAACATCATGATGATCTCCACCAGCGAGATCAAGATTTCCTGCGTGGTGGACGCGAAGTACACGGAACTGGCCGTGCGCGCGCTGCACGAGGCATTTGAATTGGGAACCCCCGCGTGAACAAAGCGCCGGTGATCGAGCTGTACGACACGACGCTGCGCGATGGGGCGCAGGCCGAGGACATCGCGTTCTCGGTCGAGGACAAGCTCCGCATCGTCCGGAAGCTCGACGAACTGGGGATCCCCTACATCGAGGGCGGGTGGCCGGGCGCGAACCCCAAGGACGCCGAGTTTTTCAAGGAGGTCCGGAAGCTCCCGCTCAAGCACGCCCGGATCGCGGCGTTCGGGGCCACCCGGAAGGCGAGCCACGCTGTTCAGGAGGACCCGTCGCTGCAGGCGCTGCTCGATGCGCACACCCCCGTCATCACGATCTTCGGCAAGAGTTGGGACCTGCACGTGACCGAGGCGCTGGGCATCTCGCTTAAGAAGAATCTCGAATTGATCGGCGACTCGGTGGCGTACTTGAAATCCAAGCGGCGCATGGTGGTCTACGACGCCGAGCACTTTTTCGACGGCTACAAGACCAATCCCGACTATGCGCTGGAGACGCTGGAGCGTGCCCAGGCCGAGGGGGCGGACCGGATCGCGCTGTGCGACACCAACGGCGGCGCGATGCCGTGGGAGGTGCGGGAGATCGTCCGCACGGTCGCCGACCGCATCGATGTTCCGCTCGGCATCCACGCCCACAACGACGGCGACGTCGCGGTCGCGAATTCCCTGGTGGCGGTCGAGGAGGGCGTCGTGCAGGTCCAGGGGACGATCAACGGCTTCGGGGAGCGGTGCGGCAACGCGAACCTCTGCTCCCTGATCGCCAACCTCGCGTTGAAGATGAACCGCCCGGTCCTCAGCGAGACGCAGCTCCGGCACCTGACCGAGACGGCGCGCTTCGTGTTCGAGATCGCCAACCTGCCCTCCCACAAGCGCCAGCCGTACGTCGGCGAGAGCGCGTTTGCCCACAAGGGCGGCATCCACGTCCACGCGGTCCGCAAGAAGCCTGAAACCTACGAGCACGTGCCGCCCGAGGTCGTGGGCAACCGGCGGCGCATCCTGGTGTCCGACGCGGCGGGCAAGGGCAGCCTGCTCGAGAAGGCGGCCGAGTACGGCCTGGATCTGGACGCGTCCGACCCGCGCCTTCAGGGGATCCTCACGGAGTTGAAAGAGCTCGAGCGGCAGGGGTATCAGTTCGAGGGCGCGGAGGGGTCGTTCGAGCTGCTGATGCGCAAGGCGCTCGGCACCCACCGCCGCTTCTTCGACCTGATCGGCTTTCGGGTGATCGTGGAGAAGCGCCGGGAGGCCGAGGAGCCGCTGTGCGAGGCGACGATCATGCTCCGCGTGGGGCAGGCGGTCGAGCACACCGCGTCCGTCGGCGCGGGGCCCGTCAACGCCCTCGACCACGCGCTCCGCAAGGCGCTCGAAGGGTTCTACCCGCAGCTCAAGGACGTCCGTCTCATCGATTACAAGGTCCGGGTCCTGGCGGCGCAGGACGGCACCGCCTCCCGGGTGCGCGTGCTCATCGAATCCGGCGACCAGACCGGCACATGGGGCACCGTCGGCGTCTCGACCAACATCATCGAGGCCAGTTGGCAGGCGTTGGTGGACAGCATCGAGTACCGTCTGTCGCGGCGCGCGGGCCGACGAAGCCAAACCAGTTGATTTTGCTTGACTTTACCGGAGGATTTCAGTAGGGTGGCGCTGGAGATGCCGGGGCGGGAGCGACACGGAGCTGGCGGGATCGTGAGCGGCGCATGAGAAAGGCGGACATCGCCAACGAAGTGTGCGAGAAGGTCGGCATCCCGAAGAAGGATGCGTCCGATCTTCTCGAGCTGATGCTGGATTCCATCAAGGCGGTCCTGCAAAAGGGGGAAACCGTCAAGATCGCGGGGTTCGGCAACTTCGTGGTCCGCCACAAGCGCGCCCGCAAGGGCCGAAACCCCAAGACCGGCGAGGAGATCGGCATCACGCCGCGCAAGGTGGTCACGTTCCGGCCAAGCCAGGTGTTCAAGCGGTTCGTCAGCGACGCGCAGCCCGGCGAGATGCCCGCGCCGCCGGAGGAGACGGCCGAGCAGGTGGACGCGCCATGACCGCGCCGGAGAAAATGTTTTACAAGATCGGCGAAGTCAGCCGGATGACGGGTCTCGAGGCGTACGTCCTGCGTTACTGGGAGACCGAATTCCCGTTTCTCCACCCGCGCAAGAGCGCGGGTGGTCAGCGGGTGTACACGGCGCAGGACGTCGATCTGGTCCTGACCATCAAGCGGATGCTCTACGAACAGAAGTACACCATCATGGGTGCCAAACAGCAGTTGCGTGGCCGCGCCCGGCGCGAACGGGAGCAGCACGCGCCGCCGAAGCAGGTGATCGGCGCGATCAAGGGTCAACTGCAGGCCATCCTAGACGATCTCAAGGCGTTCGAGGCTCCGCCCTCGCCCCGGGGGGGTACGGAGGCCACGGACGGGGCAAGGCCGGATTCAGTCGGGGCGTAGCGCAGCCTGGTAGCGCACTCGCTTGGGGTGCGAGTGGTCGCTGGTTCAAATCCAGTCGCCCCGACCAATCCGAGCTTGCTGAGCCGAACGCAGGGCCGGTGTCCCGGCCCGAGGCTCGGAGATATTTGGCCGTAGATCTGGTATGGAGAAACGTAGCCGTTTAACCTGGGCGTAGCCACGCTACGCCTGTTTCTTTTCATGACCTCCAAACCCAAAATCCTCGTCTCCAACGACGACGGCGTCCACTCCGAAGGGATCAAGCGGCTGGCCCACGCGCTGCGGGCGCTGGGGGAGGTGATCGTGGTTGCGCCCGACGGCGAGCAGAACGCGGCAAGCCACGCGATCACGCTGCACAAACCGCTGCGCGTCACCCGTCTGGCCGACGACGTCTTCAGCACGAGCGGCACGCCGACCGACTGCATCAACCTGGGCGTCATCACGATCATGAAGGAGCGCCCCGCGCTGATCGTGTCGGGCATCAACAAGGGGGAGAACCTCGCCGACGACGTGACCTACTCGGGCACGGTCTCGGCCGCGATGGAGGGCACCCTGCTCGGGATCCCGTCGATCGCCATCTCCCAGGCCGGGGACGGCGCGTTTCGCTTTGACGCGGCGGCCGACGTCGCGGCGCGGCTTGCCGCACTGGTCCTCGAACACGGGCTGCCCCGCGACACCCTGCTGAACGTGAACGTGCCCGACCTCGACCCCTCGGAGGTGCGCGGGGTGAAGATCACCCGCCTCGGGCGCCGCTCCTACGACGCCAACGCGATCATCGAGAACGTGGACCCTCGCGGGCGGAAGTACTACTGGATCGGCGGCAACCGGGATTTCGGCGCCGACGTTGAGGGGACCGATTTCGGCGCGGTCCACGCGGGCTACGTCTCGGTCACCCCGGTGCACCTCGATCTCACCAATTACGGCGCCTTGGACGCGCTCGCGGCGTGGGAAGCCCGCCTGTCTCCGCCGGGCGGGCGGTCGCGAGGGTGAACCCCTCGGGGGGTGCGCGAGGCCACGATCTTGCGTCACGCTAGAACGGACACCGCGGCGACATCCCACGAGGGCCGGCGGCGGACGATGGTCGAGGAGCAGCTCGCGCCGCGGGGGATCACCGACCCGCGCGTCCTGGACGCGATGGGCGCGGTGCCCCGCCACCTGTTCGTGGAGTCGGCGCTGGCGGATCGCGCGTACGAAGACCGCGCGCTGCCGATCGGCGAGCGCCAGACCATTTCGCAGCCGTACATCGTGGCGTTGATGAGTCAGGCCCTGGGATTGACCGGCGCCGAGCGCGTCCTCGAGGTGGGCACGGGGTCGGGGTACCAGGCGGCGATCCTTGCGCGGCTCGCGGCCCGGGTCTTCACCGTCGAGCGCGTGAAGGGGCTGGCGGATCGCGCGCGGGCGACGTTCGACCGCCTGAAGGTGTACGACGTGGTGATCAAGCACTTCGACGGGACCTTCGGCTGGCCCGAGGAGGCGCCGTTCGACGCGATCATGGTCACGGCGGGTTCCCCGGCGGTGCCGGAACCGCTGATCGCCCAACTCAAGGAGGGCGGACGGCTGGTCGCGCCGGTCGGCGACCGGAACGGCCAGCGCCTGCAGCGGGTGGTGAAGCGGGGCGGCGCCCTCCACGTGATGCCGTTGACCGACTGCGCGTTCGTGCCGCTCATCGGGAGTTACGGGTGGCGGACCGACCGCGGGACGCCGCCTGATCCGGCCGTTCGGGACGCCGCGCGATGAGCGGGCGACCGTCCCCCGACCTCTCGCTTCGACTCTACAACACGATGACCGGCGCCAAGGCGCCGGTCCGGCCGCGGACGCCGGGGCACGTCGGCATGTACGTGTGCGGCGTGACCGTGTACGACCTCTGCCACATCGGCCACGCGCGGAGCGCGATCGTCTTCGACGTGCTGCGCCGGTATCTGGAGTCCAAGGGCCTGATCGTCACCTACGTCCGCAACTTCACCGACATCGACGACAAGATCATCGCGCGCGCCGCGCGGGACGGGATCGGCTGGCGCGAGGTGGCCGAACGGTTCATCGCGGAATACGAGCGCGACATGGACGCGCTGGGCGTCCGCCGCGCGACGGTCGAGCCCAAGGCCACCGACCACATCCCCGACATGCTCGCGCTGATCGCCGGCCTGGTCGACAAGGGGATGGCGTACGCCGAAGGCGGCGACGTGTATTTTCACGTGGCGGGCTTCCCCGCATACGGGCGGCTGTCGCGGCGGCGGCTCGACCAGCTCCAGGCGGGGGCGCGCGTCGAGCGCGAGGCAACGATCTTGCGTCACGCTAGAGTGGACGAGAAAAAGCGCGACCCGCTGGACTTCGCGCTGTGGAAGGCGTCCAAGCCCGGCGAGCCCACGTGGGACAGCCCGTGGGGTCCCGGCCGGCCGGGCTGGCACATCGAGTGCTCCGCGATGGCGATGGCGCACCTCGGCCGGACCATCGACCTGCACGGCGGCGGCCAGGACCTCACGTTTCCGCACCATGAGAACGAGATCGCCCAGTCGGAGGGCTATACCGGCGTCGAGTTCGCGCGCTGCTGGGTGCACAACGGCTTCGTGACGATCAACGAAGAGAAGATGTCCAAGTCGCTCGGGAACTTCTTCACGATCCGCGAGATCCTGGAGAAGTCGCCCTGGGATCGGGCGGTGACGGCCGAGGCGCTGCGTTACCTCCTGCTCGGCACGCACTACCGGAGTCCGATCGACTTTTCGGATGAGGCGCTGCGGGGCGCCAAGGCGGCGCTGGACGGGTTCTACGATCTGCTCGGCCGGCTGCGCGAGCCGGAGGGCAAGTCGGAGCGCGGCGAGGGAAACCCGATCGCGCGCGCGGTGCTGGAGCGGTTCGACGAGCAGTGTGCCGCCGCGATGGACGACGACCTCAACACCGCGCAGGCGCTGGGCGTGTTTCACCACGCGAGAGCAGAATTCAACCGCGCGTTGGGGAAAGGCGTGAGCGCGGACACGGCTCGGGAGGCCGAGGCCGCGTTGATTCACCACGGACGGATTCTCGGGTTGGACTTCCACGCCACGCGACGGGGCCACATCCACATCACACCTGGCACGGGCACGCTAACGATCACCGGGGCCGCACCTGGTCTCGTCACGCGCGCGACGGCCGAAGCGACCGGAACGGTGGTCAGCGGAACGCTGTCCGACGCCGAGGTCGCGGGCCTGGTCGATGCCCGCAACGCCGCCCGCGCGCGCAAGG
>Ga0154928_147_pt1 | contig 8737 bp, 8 predicted proteins | sample RifCSPhighO2_01_FD_105896 | JGI IMG/M metagenome (GOLD analysis project Ga0154928, IMG submission 105896) | Nitrospirae bacterium RIFCSPHIGHO2_01_FULL_66_17 | reverse complement strand
GTAGGGGCGATCCTTGTGATCGCCCAGGTTCGGGGCGAATACAAGATTCGCCCCTACGTGTCCCCCCTGCCCATCCCTCCCCCCTTGCGGGGGAGGGTCAGGGTGGGGGGTGATCTTCGATACCGGTAATACGCCGCGCACGCGCCTTCCGACGACACCATCGGCGCGCCCAGCGGACGCTCGGGCGTGCACCGCGCGCCGAACGCCGGACACTCGCCCGGCTTCTTGACGCCGCGCAGGACGAGGCCGCTGATGCACTCCGACGAGTCCTCCGCCTCGCCCCCGACCAGGCCGAACCGCCGCACCGCGTCGAAGGCGGCGTACTCCCCGCGCAGCGCCAGTCCGCTGCCGGGGATCTCCCCGATCCCCCGCCAGGCGCGGCGCTCGACCTGAAACACCTCGCGCACCATCGCCTGCGCCGCCCCGTTGCCGTCCCGCCGGACCGCCCTCGCGTACGGGTTCTCCACCTCCGCCCTTCCCTCCTCCAATTGTGTGACGCACCGGTACACGCCTTCCAAAATATCGACGGGTTCGAAGCCGGTGACGACGATCGGCACACGATACCGGGCCGCGAGCGGCTCGTACTCGGTGTACCCCATGACCGCGCAGACGTGGCCCGCCGCCAGGAACCCCTGCACCCGGTTGTCGGGCGACGACAGGATCGCCTCGATGGCGGGAGGGACCAGGACATGTGCGACGAGCACGGAAAAATTCGAGACGCCATCGCGCCGGGCTTGGTACACCGCCATCGCGTTGGCGGGCGCCGTGGTTTCGAACCCCACGGCGAAGAAGACGATCTGTTTGTCGGGGTGGGACCGGGCGAGCTTGAGCGCGTCGAGCGGCGAGTACACGATGCGCACGTCGCCGCCCCGCGCCTTGACCGCGAACAGATCCTTCGTCGAGCCCGGCACGCGCAGCATGTCGCCGAACGAACAGAAGATCACGTCATCCCGCGCCGCGAGCTCGATCGCGGCGTCGATCAGCGCGATCGGCGTCACGCAGACGGGGCAGCCGGGGCCGTGGACCAGGGTGACGCCCTCGGGCAGAAGCTGGTCGATCCCGAACCGGACGATCGCGTGCGTCTGGCCCCCGCACACCTCCATGAGCGTCCACGGCTTCGTGACGACGCGGCGGATCGCGCGGGCCAACGCCCGCGCCGCGCCCGCGTCGCGGTATTCCTCGACGAACCTCATCCCGTCTCCCCGTCCAACTCGGTCAACTCGCCCATCCCGTCGAGGTACTCGAAGACCCGCGAGGCCTCGGCTTCATCCAGCCGCGCGATCGCGAACCCGACGTGGACGACCACGTAGTCCCCGACGCGCGCCTCGGGGACGAAGGCGAGCGAGACCTCTTTCACGATCCCCCCGAAGTCCACGCGGCCCGCGCGCGCCACGCCTTCGCCGTCGTTGAGGTCAAGAATCCGACCCGGAATGCCTAGACACACGGCAGTCGCCTCAATGCTCAGAACCAAATCCCCCCGTTCCCCCCTTTGTCAAAGGGGGGGCAGGGGGGATTTTTGACAAAGGGGGGATGGGGGGATTTTCCCAGTGGGGCAAGGGGGGCAAAGGGGGATTGGCGCCCGCGCACGCCGCGACGACCTGGCCCAGCGCGAGGCCGCCGTCGTTCGGCGGAACCCGCCGGTGCCAGTACGGGCGAAATCCCTCGGCGGCGAGCCTCGCGACCGCGCGCTCGGTAAGCCGCGCGTTCTGGAAACAGCCGCCGCTGAGGACGACGCGCTCCCGCCCGACGCGTCGGGCGACCGCGACCATCATCTCGGCCAACGTGTTGTGGAACGCCGCGGAAAGCTGACCGACCGACGCGCCGCGCGCCGCGTCGTCCAGGATCGCCCGGATCATCGGCTCCCAATCCAGTACGAACACGCCGTCCCGATCGACAATCTCAACGGGGTATGGCTCCCCCATACCCGCTAAATCCCCCCTTGCCCACCTCGACAAAAATCCCCCCTGCCCCCCCTTTGACAAAGGGGGGAACGGGGGGATTTGCCTCTCGTCCGCCGCGTATTCCAGGTCCATCGCCGCCTGCCCCTCGAACGTCGCGCGGTGCCGAAGACCCAGGAGCGACGCGACCGCGTCGAACAGCCGCCCCGCGCTGGACGTCACCGGCGCGTTCACGCCCGAGGCCAGCAACCGGGTCAGGACGCGCGCCTCGCCCCCCGAATATGCCGCGATCGGCGGCAGGTGCGTCATTGCGAGGACCTCATCCCCGAACAGCTCGTACAGCAGGCCGATCGCCGACCGCCTGGGCTCCTTGACCGCCTGCGCCGCGCCCGGGAGCCGGAACGTCCGGATGTGGCCGACGCGCCGGAACGCCGTCTCGTCGGCCAGCAGGAACTCACCGCCCCAGATCGTCCCGTCGAGTCCGTACCCCGTCCCGTCCCATGCGACGCCCAGCACCGGCCCCGCGATCTCGTTGTCGGCCATGCAGGAGAGCACGTGGGCGTGATGGTGCTGGACGCCGACCGTGGGCGCGCCGGACTGCCCCGCGTAGCGCGCCGCGGCGTCGTCGGGATGCCGGTCGCACGCGACGCGCGCCGGCGTCGTGCGGTGGAGCCGCTCGAAATCCGAGATAACGGCCCGGAATACTCGTTGCGCCTCCTCCGTGTCGAGGTTCCCGACATGCTGGCTGAGCACCACGCGATCGTTCACCGTCAGTGCCACGGTGTTCTTCAGATGACCGCCCACCGCGAGGATCCCCGGCGCCGCCTTTCCGATCTCCACCGCGAGCGGCGCATAGCCCCGCGCCCGCCGGAGGATCAGCTCGCGCCCCATCACCACCCTCACCACGGAATCGTCGGCGTGCCTCGCGATGGGGCGGTCGTGGACCAGGTAGCCGTCGGCGAGATCCCGGAAGCGGACGAGCGCGTCGGCTTCGCGGGTGCAGATCGGCTCGTCCGCGAGGTTCCCGCTCGTGGCCACCACGGGGAAGCCCAGTTCGCGCGCGAGCAGATGATGGAGGGGCGAGGAGGGAAGCATCACTCCGAACAAGGGATTGCCGGGTGCGACCGACGGGCAGACGGACGACGCTCCGCGCCGGGCCCGCAGCAGCACGATCGGAGACCGCGGCGAGCTCAACAAACTCGCCTCCAGGTCGGAGATCACGCACGCCGATTCCACCGAGTCGAGGGACGGGAACAGCAGGGCGAAGGGTTTGTCGGGGCGGTGTTTCCGATCCCGCAGCCGGACGACGGCGCGCTCGTCGCGGGCGTCGACCAGCAGTTGAAAGCCGCCGACGCCCTTCACCGCGACGATCTTCCCCGCCCGGATCGCATCCGCGGCGGCAAGGAGCGCATCGTGGCGCGCGGCGAGCGCGCGGCCGGCGGCGTCCCAATACTCCAGGCGCGGGCCGCACGCCGTGCAGGCGTTGGGCTCCGCGTGGAAGCGCCGATCGAGCGGGTTCTCGTACTCGCCGCGGCACGGCGCGCACATCGGAAACCCCTTCATCGTCGTGGTGGCGCGGTCGTACGGCAGCGCTTCGATGATCGAGAAGCGTGGTCCGCACCGCGTGCAACTCGTGAAGGGGTACCGATACCGGCGGTTCGTCGGGTCCGTCACGTCGCTCACACAGGCGGCGCACGGACCGAGGTCCGGCATGATGAGCGCCGTCGCCGGACCCGTTCCCTCGCTGGGCCGAATGGCGAATCCCGCCTCGCCGGTGGGTTCGACCTCGGCGCGGTCCAGGCCGTCGATCACCGCGTGCGGTTGAACGGCATCAATAAGCGGCCGTTGAACGGCATCGATAAGCGGCCGCGGGCGATCCCGATCGATGCGCGCCAGAAATTCCCGCAGCCGCTCCTCGCCGCCCTCGACCTCGACGCACACGCCCTGCAACGAGTTGTGCACCCACCCCGCCAGGCCCAACTCATCCGCCAGGCGATAGAGGAACGGACGAAACCCGACGCCCTGCACCGCGCCACGGATCACGATCCGCCACCGCGTGGCGCGTTGAACGGCACCAATAAGCGGCCGCTGCGCCTCAATGACGGACTCGATCTTGCGGATCAGGTCGGCGATCTGCGCGGCGTCGTGCATCGCGCCTCACCCCGTCCGGCGCGCCACGGCCTGCACGTCACGGACGATGCAGTCCACGACACCTGACACGGCCCCCTCCACCGCTCCGGTCAACCCGTTTCCCGACGCAAAGCGTTCCCCCACGACGCCGTACACGAGCAGCCGCGGCGGAAGCCGGCCGAGCGCGCGGCCGAGTTCCACGGCCTCGGCAACGCCGAACGCATGACTGGAGTGATGAAACAGGCCGACCGGGATCGGCGTCTCGCGGGCATCGAATCGATGCACAGTTCCCGGCGTCTCGCCGGACGACACCGCATCGACCAGGATCACCGTGTCCCTGTCCGCCCACATCTCCACGAGCCCGGCGCCCTCGCCACTGTGTTCGAGGACGGCGACCGATTCCAGCGCGAGATCGGCCACCGCCCGCGCCACCGCCGGTCCGACGCCGTCGTCGCCCCGGTACGGGTTACCGAGGCCGATGACCAGCATGCCCCCAATATCGGGCGGCCTCCGCAATCCCCCGGGAATGCCTCGTCCCTCCAGGAATCTCCGCAATCCTCCGGAAATGCTTCGTCCCTCCAGGAATCTCCCCGTCACGCCGACCGCTCCAGTTTGCGGATCCCGAGGGCCTGCAGGATGGCCTTCTCGTAGTACGGCTCGCTCACCCCGCGCTTCATCTTGTAGAGGAAATACTTCTCCAGCGCGACCTTGGAGAGGTGCACCCACTTTCCCTTCTTGGCCCACGTCACGTTCCGTGGGGCCATCTGCGGGAGCGCGACGAATGCGATGCCGGTGTCCCCCATGTCGGCGAGGCAGATCGCGTTCCACGTCGCGGTTTCGCGCTTGGGGTTGTTCTCGATGTCGGCCTTGATGTTGTGCACCGCCGCGGACACCATGGACTCGATCATGTACCCGGTCTTTGGCGCGCCGGTCGGCACCGGCGTCTGCTCCACCGGCGGGATCGCGACGCAGACGCCGACCGCGTAGATGTTCTTGTGGGTGGGATTCGCCTGGTACGGATCGATGTTCACGAACCCCTTGGGGTTGCACAGGCCCGGCGTGGCGGCGACGGCATCCACGCCGGCGAACGGCGGGATGAACATCGCGTACCGGAACGGAATCTCCTGACCGGCTTCCAGGGTCAGCCGGCCCGGTTGCACCTCGCGGATCACGGCGTTGGTGATCGGCGTGATGCTGTGATCCGCGAACTCGTCCTCCATCAACCGCCGGGACTTGCCGACTCCGGCCAGTCCCATGTGACCGATGTAGGGTTCAGGGGTCACGAACGTGATCGGCACTTTTTTCCGCAGCCGCTTCTTGCGCAGATCGGCATCCAGGATGAACGCCATCTCGTACGCGGGCCCGAAGCACGACGCGCCTTGTGCGGCCCCGACCACGATCGGGCCTGGGTCCTTGAGAAAAGCCTGATACGCCCCCCACGCCTGCTCGGCGTGATCGACCGTGCACACCGACTGGGTATGGCCGCTGGGTCCCAGGCCGGGCACGGCCGAGAAGTTCAACTTGGGTCCGGTGGCGACGATGAGGTAATCGTAGGGCACCTCGCCCTTCGCCGTGATCACCCGATTGCGGTCGGGTTCGATTCGCTCGGCCGCGGCGTGGATGAACTCGATCCCCTTTTTCTTCAGCACCGGGGCCAGCGGGAAACTGATGTCTTTTCGCGTCCGCCACCCGACCGCCACCCAAGGATTGGATGGCACGAAGTGGAAGAAGTCGACGTTCGAGATCACGGTAATTGAATGCTGCCTCCCCAGGAGTTTCCGGCATTCATAGGCTGCCGGCATTCCTCCGATCGATGCGCCGATGATCACGATGCGAGCCATGTCGGTTCCTCCCAATCGCCCCTTCCCATGCCCCTCCCCCCTAGCGAGGGGGGGTCACGTCTCGTTGATCCTCAACGTCAAAAAATGCGTCGCGCACGAGATGCAGGGGTCGTAGTTGCGGACCGCCTGCTCGCACCGCCACGTCAAGCGTTCCTTGGACATCCGGAGATTGGCCTCGACCACGCCCCGGAGATCCTCCTCGATTATTTTCTGGTTCTGCGACGTGGGGGGCACGATCTTGGCGTCGAGAATCGTGCCCTGCTCGTCGATCCGATACCGGTGGTAGAGAATCCCGCGCGGCGCTTCGGTGATCGCGTAGCCGACACCCGCGCGCGGCGACACGTCGACGGCGGGAAGCTCGGGCGGCTCATAACGCTCGATGATTCGCAGCGCCTCGTCGCAGGCATGGAGGATCTCCACGCTGCGGACGACGATACTCTGAAACGGATTCCGGCAGACCAGGCCCAGCCCCGCGCGGCGCGCCGCGTCTTGGGCGACCGGCGACAACCGGTCGAAATTGAGGCTGTAGCGCGCGAGCGGGCCGACAAGGTAGGCGCCGCGCCCCCGGATCGTCGAATGCAGGGCGTTGGAGTGCGGCACCTGCGTTTCGACGAAGTGATCGTCGTACTCACGCGGTGCGATGTCCAACCCGCGGTTGGACATCAGCCGGCCCTCGTTGAACGGGTACTCATCCGGATGAGACAAGGCGACGAACTCGTAGTCGCGCTCGAAGTCAGGAATCGGCAGCGTGGCCGCCCAGTGGACGGTCTCCAGCGCCGCGTCCCGCGCCCACCGAAGGCGTTCGGCCAATGGAGCGAGAGCCGCCTTCGTCGGCGCCTTGAAGAATCCGCCCAACCGCGCGTTGATCGGGTGCACGGAACGGCCGCCCAGCAGAGCGATGATGTCGTTGCCGACCTTTTTCAATTGGAGGCCGCGCTCGACGATCGCCGGGTGGTCCTTCGCCATCTCGATCCCGCTCGCGTAGCCGAGGAAATCCGGCGCATGGAGCATGTACACGTGCAGCGTGTGACTCTCGATCCACTCCCCGCAGTAGATCAGCCGTCGCAGCGCGCGAAGCTGACCGTCGACCGTCACCCCGCAGGCGTCTTCCATCGCATGCGCCGCGCTCATCTGGTAGGCCACCGGACAGATCCCGCAGATGCGCGACGTGATGTCGGGCGCCTCGTCGAACCGGCGCCCGCGCAGCAGCGCCTCGAAGAACCTGGGCGGCTCGAAGATATCGAGCGTGACGTCGGTCACCGCGCCGTCCTTGATCGTGACGGCGAGCGCGCCCTCGCCCTCGACCCGGGCCAGGGAGTCGACCTTGATCGTTCTAACGCTCATGGGCGTCGGCCTCGCGTCGAAACGCCTCGGCGTCGGCGTTGAACGTGCGGAAGACCCGCGCAAGGTCCGCCTCCGACGCGCCGAGGCGACTCCACCCCCGGCTGAGCGATTTCGTGTTCGGCGTCTCCATCGGCCCAAAGCAGCCGTAGCACCCGCGCGAGTACGTCGGACACAATGCCCCGCAGCCGGCATGCGTCACGGGGCCGAGGCAGGGCGTCCCGTGGGCCACCATCACGCACACGGTTCCCGCGCGCTTGCACTCGACGCACACGCTGTGCGACGGCGTGCGCGGCCGGCGCCCCTGGAGCACGGCGCCGATGACCTCGATCAACTGCGCGCGATCGATCGGGCAGCCGCGCAGCTCGAAATCGACGCGGACGTGGTCGGCGATCGCGGTCGACGTGGCCAGCGTATCGATGTACGCCGGCGAGGCGTAGACGAGCGAAATGAACTCGTTCACGTCCTTGACGTTGCGCAGCGCCTGGATGCCGCCCGCCGTGGCGCACGCGCCGATCGTCACGAGGAGCTTCGACGCCGTCCGGATCTCGCGGATGCGCTCGGCGTCTTTCGCGGTGGTGATCGAGCCCTCGACCAGGGAGAGGTCGTAGGGCCCCTTGACCACCGCCCGCGACGCCTCGCGGAAGTCGGCGATCACAAGTCGCGCGGCGACGTCCAGCAGTTCGTCCTCGCAGTTGAGCAGGGTCAACTGGCAGCCGTCGCAGGACGCGAACTTCCAGACGGCCAGCTTGGGTTTGGGCGCGGCCATGTCAGATGTCCGGGTGCTCGAACCATCGGCGGATGCGGTCGTAGCGAAAGATCGGGCCGTCCTTGCAGACGAACTCGGGGCCGAACTGGCAGTGGCCGCAGAACCCGACCGCGCACTTCATGTTGCGCTCCATCGAGAGAAAGACGCCGTCGGCGGGCATCCCGTTGGCGAGCAGGCTGCGCACCGCATACCGCATCATGACCTCCGGGCCGCACATCATCACCACGCTCCTGGTCGGGTCGATCCGCACCTGGCTGAACAGGTTCGTCACCATCCCGACGTGGTAGCGCCACGTCCGATCGGGGCGGTCGACGGTCAGGTACACCTCGGTGTTCGGGTGCCGCGCCCACGCCCGGAATCGTTCGCGGAACACGAGGTCCCTGGGCGTCTTGATCCCGTGGAGGATCTTGAGCGCGCCGTACGCGTCGCGTCGCCGGACGATGTAGTTGATGACCGCGACCACCGGCGCGCAACCGAGGCCGCCCGTGACCAGGACCACATCCTTGCCCCGGGCCTCCTCCAGGGGCCACCAGCTTCCGTACGGGCCGCGAAGCCCGACCATGTCGCCCGGTCCCAACCGATCGAGGACACCGGTGACGTTACCGACGACCCGGATCGTGTGATCGAGCGACTCGGGCTCGTCGGGATCGGACACGATCGAGATCGGCACCTCGCCCGCTCCGAACACGTAGACCATGTCGAACTGGCCGGGTCGAAACCGAAACGCCCGCCGAGTCGCCTCATCGCGAAGTCGAAGC
>Ga0154928_132_pt2 | contig 8760 bp, 11 predicted proteins | sample RifCSPhighO2_01_FD_105896 | JGI IMG/M metagenome (GOLD analysis project Ga0154928, IMG submission 105896) | Nitrospirae bacterium RIFCSPHIGHO2_01_FULL_66_17 | reverse complement strand
CGGCGTGTTGTGCGTGTGTGGAGAGACCAACGAGGCCGCTGCCGCGCAGAGTCCTGCGGACCGTAATTCCAGGGCGAACAAACAGACGCAGCAGGACGCCGTCGCGTTGCTCGATGCGGCGTGGAACGGCCGCACCGAGACCGTCCGCGCGCTCCTCGATCTCGGCGTCAACGTCAACACACGAGACCCGGGCTTGAGGACGGCCTTGATGGCAGCGGCTGGAAATGGACATGCCGAGACCGTGCAGGTGCTGTTGGCCCGAGGCGCCGATGTCAACATGGGGGACGAGTACGGAGGAACGGCCCTGATGAACGCCGTGGTGAACGGATACGAGGCCATTATTCAGGCGTTGCTGGATCGGGGCGCTGACGTGAACGCGACGCGCGATGGCGGGGAAACCGTATTGATGGACGCGGTCTGGAACGGCCGCCTCTCGATCGTCAAGACATTGTTGTCGGCGGGAGCCGACGTCAACGCGAAAACCCTCGACGGCGATACCGCGCTGATGTTGGCGGCTCGAACCGGACATGCCAACATCGTGCAGGCCCTGCTCGTGATGGGGGCGGATGTTGAGGCCAAGAACCGGTACGGCGAGACCGCCGTGATGTTGGCGGCGGAGGAAGGTCACCTCGACATCGTGCGTCTGTTGCTCAAACCTCGAAAATAAGGATGGAGAGACGCGACACCATGAAACATGCGGTGGAAGAAGCGATTGGGCGGGCGAGGAGCGGCGGCATCACCTACCCCCAGTTCGTGCAACTCCTGATCGACGCGGGCCTCACGTCGTACCACGTCGACGTCGCCACGCACGCCATCTCGTTTCGCCGCGGCGCCGACGAGATCCACGCCGAGCGCGGCGCGCCGACCGCCCCTCCCGGCGCAACGCCGGCTCCGTTCAGCCATGACGGTCTCGTCGCGGCGATTCTGGAAAATCAGCAGGGGAAAAGCACCCACCCCGTCTTTCTGCAACGGATCTGGGCCGCCGGGATCACCACATACGACGTCGACTTGACCGGCCGAACGATCACCTACCGAGGCGCCCGCGGCGAGACGCACACCCAACGCATCGCCCGACCATCAACCTGACCGGCACCCCTGTCGATGCGAACGCTCATCCTCTATATCGCCACCAGCCTTGACGGTTACATCGCGCGGCCGTCCGGCGCTTTCGACTGGCTGTTTAGCGATCAGGACTACGGCTATACCGAATTCTTCGCCGGCGTCGACACCGTGCTCATGGGGCGCAAGACGTACGAGCAGGCCCTGGGATTCGGCGAATATCCGTACAAGGGGACCAGAGGCGTTGTCTTCTCCCGCACACCGCGCGCCCCGGACGCAAACGTCACGTTCATCTCCGGCGATCTCGCGTCCTTCGTGTCCGAGCTTAAGCGCGAACCGGGAAAGGACATCTGGCTCGGCGGCGGCGCGCAGATTGTCGCGGAGTGCGTGAGGCACGATCTGATCGACGACTTCCGGCTGTTCGTGCACCCGATCATCCTCGGAGACGGAATCCCGCTCTTTGCGCCCAGACTCCCCGAGCGGCCGCTGCAGTTCGTCCGCTCGCAGAGTTTTGATTCCGGCCTGGTGGAGGTGTCGTACAGGCGGGCGCGGTGAGGGAGGGAGATTTCATTTTGAGCCCTCTATCGGAGTGCTCTGCACATTCCCCGGATCGATGCCCTTCAGCGCTGAGGCGTCGCCGCCCAACACGCGGGCCATCGTCTCCACGTTCTCCTTCATCATCCCGACGTAGGTGTGCCGCGGGTCGTCGAGATCGCCGGGGAGGTCGTCGTCGCGCAAGGTGTCGATGAACTTCACGCCCGCCTCGCGGCCGATCTGGTCGAGCACCTTGCTGGGAAACACCTCGGACCCGAAGATCGCGGGAACCGCCTCGGCCCTGAGCTGCTTGATGAGCGCGATCAGGTCCTGGGGCGACGGCTGGGCGAAGTCGGACGGCTGGACGGCCCCGATGACTGTACAGCCGTAGCGCGGGCAGAAGTACGCCCACGAGTCGTGGTACGTCACGAGCTTGCGATTCTTCTGCGGGATTGTTTTCATGACGGCCATGATCGCTTCGTCGAGCTGCTTGAGCTTGGCGAGGTACGCCGTCCCGTTGGCCTCGTAGGCCGTCTTGTTGGCCGGGTCGACACGCACGAGCGCGTCGCGCACGATCTCCGCGTACTTCATGGCGTGAGCAACGTTCAGCCAGAGGTGCGGGTTCGGATCGCCCTTATCCACCGGGAACGAGAAATCGTAGACCCAGTCCTTGCGTTTGATCGTCTGGTCGGCCAATTGAACCACCACGGCCGTCTTTTTCTTGTTCGCCTCGACGAGCGTCATCGTGGGCGTTTCCAGGTGCAAGCCGTTCACGATGATCAGGTCGGCCTGGGCGACGTATTTGACGTCGCTCGGCACGGGGTCAAAGGTGTGGGAATCCGCCCCCTCGGGAATCAGGCCGTGCAGGTCGATGTGAGGACCCGCCACATTTTTTACGATATTGGTGATCGGGGCGACCGTGGTGAGAACCTTGATCTTCTTCCCGGTTTCTGCCGCGGTCGCCGGTCCGATGGCGATCGCCGCCGTCAGTGCCAAGACACCGAGAACCCATCCACACCATCCATTCAATAACATCAACATATCCCCCTCCTCTGATGCCTGATTAGAAGAACGCCTGGAGCCGGAGGCCGTACACCACGATGGGGTCGAGCGAACTATCGCCCCCCGCGTTGGTGATGTACTGCACGTCCGGGGACAACGACACCCCGCGGACTTCGGCGTCGCCGTCGACGACGTACCGGTAATAGACTTCCCAGTAGCCTTCGTTTCCGCTGAATTCCGGTGAACCCAGCGCCGCCTGCGCCGCTTCGTACTCGTCGCTGATCATCGTGAGGCCGTAGCCAATGCCCAGCGCGTCGCGGGAGCGACCGAACGCCCCGCCGCCGAGCTGAATGCCCGCCGTGAGGGACCGATCGAATGACGCCACCCGGCTGTCCTGCATGCCGTAGCGCCCCCAAACGCCCACGTGCTCCGTCACTTCCTGATCGAAGTTGACGCCAATCCCATGGTTCTTCCGATCTTGCCCGCCGGGCAGGAGATTGGACACGACGCCTGTGGTGTGGTGGCTGCGATTTTGCCACGCGTACACCCGATACGTGCCCCGGCGCTCGCCCCACGCGGCCTTGAGGTCGGCCTCGACCATCGACCACGGCCGGGCAAACGCCTCGCGGTAGTCGCCGTTGCCCTCCATCACGCCCGCCATCAGGTCCAACCACTCGACGGGTTTCGTCATCGCCACCGCGCCCAGTCCATAAAAATTGCCCGTTCCCCCGAATTCGATCGTCGGGTTATTGCCGAACAGGTTGGCCAGGAACTGGGACCGTTCGCTGTTGGCGAACGCGTTGGTGTCGAAATGCATCGTCGGATCGTATTGCCCCACGGTGAGCACCAGGCGCTCGTCGAACCCCCGATGCTCGTAGTAGGCCTGATCCAGGTTGATCTGAGAGCTGTCGAACGACTCGACGTCGTTGTTGGGACCGGTCGTGTTGCCGTTCGGCGCGGCGAAGACCGGGATGATGGTAAGGCCGGGGCCCTGCTGAACGTCCAGTTGGACGAGCACCAAGCCCCGCGAACTGACCTGGTGCTCGAAGAACAAATCGAGGGACAGCGTGCCCTCCATCGCGTCGCCGGACGTGCCGGCCGTCGGATCCGCCAGTTGATCGGACGAGACTCCTTGGCCGACCATGGTGATGTCTCCGCTGATCTCAGCTTCGCCGCGCGAGTGGATGGGGTGGAGCCGGTGACCGTGTCCGTCCTTCTCGGTCACATCGACCGTCTTGTCTCCACGCTCCAAGGCCTCAACTCGTTCTTTAAGCGCCCGCAGCTCCGAGGACACATCGTCGGCTGCGACAGCGGGTGTGCCAACGCCTCCGGCTATACAGAGCCACGCGACCCCGATCTGTACCCCCATCCATTGTATTCGCGCCTGATCCATCATCCCCTCTAGGCTAGTGTTACGATATATAAAATCGTACTACAACAATAACCAGAAGTAAAGACAATTTATTCCAATAAAAAAGAGTTTTACTTGAATAAACGATTAACAAAGGAGTTTTTAGAAAATGCTTGGTAGCACGATAACACTATTATTTATTACCAGACTGGAAAACGGATGGGGAAATGGCAAGGGAGGAAGGCACCCAGTGAAGGCGACCTACAGATCTTTTCCCGTCGTCGTCATCGTGAATTTCCCGTGCTTGACGCCTTTGGTCCCGATCAGGCGATCGGCGACCTTCTTCACCTCGCTGCCTTTGCCCTGGACCACCAGGACTTCAAGGCAATGATGTTCATCGAGATGGATGTGCAGCGTGGACCGAAAAAGCTTTTGGTGCTGGTGCTGAAGGTCGGTGAGGGTGTCGCTCAGGTCGCGGACGGCGTGGTCGTAGACGATGGTGACGGTGCCGACGATCTCCCGATTCTCGTCCCACTGTTGCTCGACCAGCGAATCCCGGATGAGGTCGCGGATGGCTTCCGAGCGGTTGGTATAGCCCTTTTGCTCGATGATTCGGTCGAACCGTTCAAGCAAGTGGCCGTCGATGGACACCCCGAATCGCTGGAGGGCTTCGCCTTTGGCGTGATCGGCGCTGTCATGCACCGGGCCGTCTCACGATCATTTCTCGATCTTCAGGTCGCCTTCGCCTTTGAGGAACTTGCGGAATCGCTGCATGAGCGCTTCGCCGAGGACTCCGACGCGAGGCTTCGTGGTCATGTACGTCCGAATTTCCTCAAGGCGCTTGTCCGCCTGCTCGTTGCCCTGCAGCCGCTTGACCTGGTGCTTGGCGGCGTCGAAGGCGTCGAACGTCAGTTCGGTGTAGCCTAATTTCCGGATACGCATCACCGCCTTCATCATCGCCTCGTTGCGGAACGTGGTCAACATCTCGGACGTGATGACGGCCGCCCCCTGTTTGCGCGCGCGGCGCTCGGCGGCCTTCTTGATCCCGCTCCGGACGAAGTCCGGAGACGTCTGCAGCCGCGCCCACGCCTCCTCGCTCCATCGGACCGCCTCGCGCGGCGCCTCCCACACGGCGGCCAAGGCCTCCTCGGTCATCTCCGTGAATCCCTGGGCGCGCGCGAGGTCCTCCGCGTCGGATTTGAGCATCTGCAGGACGAACTCGGCCGCGATCGGCGGCGCGCTCTCCAGCTTCTTCATCAACTTCGCCGTCGCGGTCTCGGTCCACGGCATCGCGGGATGCGGCTTGGCGTCGTCGAGCACGCCCAGCGCTTCGACCTTCTCGAACAGCTCGACGTTGACCTCCATGTGGCCGCGCTCCCGCGCGATGTCTTCGGCAATCTGGCGCACCATGTCGCGCATAAACCCGGGAACGGTCGCCAGACGGTCCTTCGCCGCCTGGGTCCAGGGCAACTCCCCTTTGGCGATCCGGTCGGCCGCTTCCTTGAGCCCTTCCCCGCCGCCCATCTGCCCCATCGAGGCGTTCTTCCACTCCGCGAGGTGCTCCGCGGTGATGACGGCGATACCCTGTTCGCGGGCCCGTTTTTCCGCGAGCTTCTTCACCATCCCCCGCAAAAACACCGGGGCGAGCTTCAACCGCTCGAGCGCCGCCTCGTTCCAGCGAACCTCGGTATCGGATTGGGTGCCCATCGGATCGTCCTTATCCCTGCGGAGCGGAGACGGGTCGCCCGCCGAAGACCGCGCGCGTCAGCCCGTCCCAAAACACGGTGCGCCACTTCAGCGACCGCATCGCGCCGTCGCGGATCAACTCCCGGCCCTGATCGGTATCCGCGTGGCGCGCGATCAGCGCGTTGAACACCTCGGCGTGCTCGACGTCTTCCACGACGTGGAGGGTGAAATAGCACATCTGCTCGTCGGTGAGCGTCGTGTTGCGGCGGAGCCCGGCGATGAGCGACTGAAACATCGTGGGGATCGAGAACTCGTGGCCGGGCCCCACCGCGCCCAGCCCGACCCGGAAATCGCTGTCGCGGGTCAGCGCGAGATGCGATCGAATGTAGGTCTCGGTTTCGGGAAGAAGCCGTACCCGCCCCCACTCTTCCTCACGGACCCCCAGCGCGGAGAGAAAGTCGCGGTAGAGGTGTACGTGGCTGCGAAAGATGGTGGCCTGGCCGACCGAGGCATCCCGCCCGCTCACCGCGCCGAACTCATCGTCGAAGACGTGGCGGAACAGGGTCGCCGCGTCGCGATCCGGAATCTTCGGCAGCACATTCGTCATGTACGTCGTGAAGACTTTGACGAGCTGGTAGTGCTGGAGACCGAACGCGCGGATCTGCTCGATGGTGAGGGGCTCGGACGCGAAGCGCGCCAGAAACGGGTGCCTGACCGCTTCGCAAGCCATGATCTCCCGTTCCAACTCCCGGATAAACACGAGGGCTTGGGACGAGGGCGATACGGAAACCTGCTCCATGTTCTGCCGGGCGGTCAGCCCCCCATGAATTTCGCGAAGGCCGTCTTGGCGTGATCCATCATGTCGGCGGTCACCTCCGCGCGCCCCTGTTCGCGCGCCATCCGCTCGATCTCTTTTTTCGCCATCGGACGGATGAAAAACGGGATGTTCTCCAATCGCTTGGATGCCTCGGGAGTCCATGCCAACTCGGCGGTCGTCCCCTTATAGTGGTCGATCATGGCCTGCGTCACGAAGCTCTCGCCGCTCTTCCTCGCGTAGGCTTCCACCTCCGCACGGACCGTGGGGCGCACGAAATCGGGGATCTTCGCCAACCGATCCAGCGCCTCGGCGCTCCACTCCAAGCCGGCTGAGCTATCCGAGCTTGCTGGGCGCAACGCAGGGCCGCTCTCACGGCCCGAGGCTGCGAGACGTTCTTGACCCTCAGCCCCCTGCGACGCACCCATCGAGGCAACCATCGAGGAGAAGGGACAACTCCCTCCGGTTGCGTCGCCGGAGGATGGCGCCTCAGCCGGGGCCCGGCCGGCGGCGGCCGAAAAGGCGGGGACCGGGCATTCGGCCCCGTCCTTTAACGTATCGCGCGTCAGCTCGAAGGCTTCCGGGGCCGTGGTCCGGCCGCCAATCTTCACCCCCAGCGCCTGCACCATTTGCGTCTCACCGGGATTGGTAACCATCGAGAACCGGGCCTTGCACGTGGGACACAGAAACTCGACGCCCAAGGCGCCTTCACCGGGCTTTTCGACTTTCTGAAACAGCATGAACGTTTCACAATTCAAACACACGAACTTCATCGATTCTCCTCACCTCGGCCCCAAGAGGCCGGGACCGCTACAGCGTGTCGGCGACGATTTGCCTGAAGTTGAGACAATCCACGATTCGCTGGGCCACATCGTCGAATCGCTTGGCGATGGGTTGAGCGCTCTCCAGCATTGGCCGGCCGCCATCGCAGCGTTGGCTCAGCTCGCGATCGAAGGGGATCTTCCCCAGTAGCGGCACGTCAAGATCGGCGGCAACGGATTCCACATTGCCAACGAACAGGTCGCTTTCGTGCCCGCACTGCGGGCAATGATACCCGCTCATGTTTTCAATCAAGCCGATCACCGGGATCCCGACGTCCCGGGCGTAGAGCACGGACTTCCGCACCACGTCGGTCGTGACTTCCGAGGGCGTCGTGACGACGACGGCGCCGTCCAACTCGGGCAGAAAATTGGCAATAGCCGGCGGCTTATCCGCCGCGGCGCCCGGCGGCAGATCGGCAAGCAAGAGGTCCAGCTCGCCCCAGGCAATGTCCGCGAGGAACTCGCGGATCACGTTCATCTCCAACATCCCCAGCCACACCGGACTGAGCTCCATCGAGCCCTTCCAGCGCACCGGGTCGTGGCCGCGGAGGAAGAAGTCCATCGACGCCACGAGGATCCCCAGTGGTCCCACCGGCGGCGCCGCGCCGTCGGGCGTGATCTCGAACCGGCGGCCGCTCATCCCGAGCATTTTGGGCACGCACGGACCGTTCAGGTCGACGTCCAGCACGCCAACCGTCTGTCCCCGGCGCGCGAACGCGAGCGCCAGATTGACCGTGGTCATGCTCTTCCCCACGCCGCCCTTGCCGCTCATCACGACGATCTTCCGCTTGATGCGGCCCATGCGCATCTTGACCTGCAGCGTCTGATCGACGATCTGGCGCATGACCTGGGCGTCATCGGGAAACTGAAGCTTGCTCAGAATGGTTTTGAGATCGTTAGAGGGAGCCATAGACACACTCAACAAAGCGCTCTATTGTCGTTGATCGGTCCTTTAAAATGCAAGCGATCAGGCCCCGCGAAAGTGCATCGCGAGCGCATTCCCCGCAGCGTGTTGCGGGGTAAGCGAGCAAATGTACATAGTGCTTCTTCACGTCCTTCCACTTCGAAGATTCCCTGCAGCTTGCCGCAGGGAGCTTCAATACGGCATCGCCAGGTCCCGCCTACTTCACGCCAAGAATCGCGTCCTTCGCCGCCTTCGCAATCCGGAATTTCACGACCTTCTTGGCCGGAATCTTGATCGCCTCGCCCGTCTGAGGGTTTCTGCCCATTCTGGCCTTGCGGTTCACCAGAACCAATTTGCCGAGCCCGGGGAGGGTGAAGCTGTTGCGCGCCTCCTTGTAGGCCAGGGCGACGAGCACTTCCAAGCCCTTCACGACCGTCTTGCGCGGCAATTCGGTCTTCGTCGCGAGGTGTTCGATGATCTGCGATTTGGTCATAGCTTTGGCCATGCGGTTTCCTCCTCTCAAGTACATGTGATGGACGGCAGCGCCCCGCGGCGCGAGGCGCCGAAAAACCCGGCCATCATACTCCAA
>Ga0154928_129_pt3 | contig 9006 bp, 9 predicted proteins | sample RifCSPhighO2_01_FD_105896 | JGI IMG/M metagenome (GOLD analysis project Ga0154928, IMG submission 105896) | Nitrospirae bacterium RIFCSPHIGHO2_01_FULL_66_17 | reverse complement strand
GTCAAGCATCGGCGTGTTCTACTCCGCAACATTCTGATCAAGGAATGCCGTTGATTGTTCAATAGCGTGGGCCGGTCCGCCCCACAAGCACTTGGGACCAGTGGCCGAAACCTTAGAGGGCCTGGATAAATTGCTGGAACGCGGGATTTTGAAGAACCCCACCTCCTGTGTGGACCAGGACAATACTCCCCTGTAGCAGCCTCAGAGCAGCCTCAGGGTCAGACTTGACTTGTTGACTTTGGATCTCATCGGGACGTCGTTTAAAGATTTACCGTTCAATGGCTTAATGGGGACAGCCCCCTTTTTCATCGTCCAGATCACCGGCCGCGCTTGGCCTTGACGGTTTCCCAGGGAATCGTTTTGCCTTCATCGACCTCACGGATTCCCTTCCGCAAAGCGGCCATCAGGTCTTCGTCTCCCATGATTTCCAGCGTCTCGACGAGGGATTCGTAACGGTCCCAGAAGGAACAGGTGACTGATTTATTTTCCATTACTACCTCGCCTGCGCCTCATAGATCCTCATCGCCTCCGGCATCCAGCCCTCGATCCGCTTGATCCGCGTCTCGTCGCTCGGGTGGGTGGAGAGGAACTCGGGGGGTTTGCCGTCTTTGGCTTGTTCCATGCGCTTCCAGAACTCGATGGACTGACGCGGGTCGTAGCCGGCCTTCGCCATCAGGAACAGGCCGATCTCGTCGGCCTCGGATTCCTGGTTGCGGCCGAACGGCAGCATGACACCCACCCCGGCCCCGATCCCGAACGCCTGCTCGACCTGTTGTTCCGTCTGGGGATCCCCGCCGCCGAAGACGATGGCGGCCGTCTTGCCCGCGATCCCGGTCAGGAGACCGGTGGACATGCGCTCGGCACCGTGGCGCGCGATGGCGTGGGCGATCTCGTGGCCCATCACAACGGCGAGGCCCGTCTCGTCCTTCGTGAACGGTAGAATGCCGGTGTGCACCGCGACCTTCCCGCCGGGCAATGCGAACGCGTTCGGCGTCTGGTCCTCGACCAGATTGAATTCCCACTGATAGTCGGGCCGATTCGCCGCGGCCGCGATGCGTTGGCCGACGCGGCGGACCATGTCGGCGGCGGCCTGGTCCTGGCTGAGCTTCGACGAGGTGAGCGTTTTCTTGTAGGCCGCCTCGCCCAAGCTCAGCTCCTCGCCCGGCGAGATCAGAATGATCTGCTGCCGCCCCGTGACTGGCACGGTCTGACAGGCAGCGGCCAGCAACGCGAGGGCGCTGCCTGCGGCGAGCATCCAACGGTGGAGGTGCGTCATAACCGATTCCCTTCGCGAGCCAGCATTATGGCACGGGGGAATCGCATGGATCAATACGGGGGTTTGGGCGTCTAGCGGTAGACGGCTTTGCGGTGCGCGACTGATACGATCTCGACCGTTCTCTCCCGGTTGGAGATCACGTACAACACCAGGTACTCGCCGATCTGGAGTCTGTACCCCTCGCGTCCGTGGAGTTTATCCGCCCCGGCGGGCTGTGGGTGGTCTCTCAGGGACAGCAGCTGATCGACGATCTTGTCGTGGGCCCTTCGAGGAAGTTCCTCCAGCTCTCGTTTCGCCGTTCGCTTGAGGAACACGGCGTACGCCATCAGCGGTTCTTCCGCACCCGCTGGGCCACATACTCCTCGATCGAACGGGACGGCTCTTTGGCCCGCTGCTTCAGGATCGCCAGATCGATGAGGTCTTCCCGGAACTCGCTGTCAGCAAGAAGTCGCTCCATGATCACGGCGCGATCTTTCTTGGAGAGGGCGCGGAAGGCTGTCCAGAACGCTTCAGTGGTCGCTTCGGCTGTGGCCATGGTCCGTCCGTTACCTTGTGGGAGAGGGGCGATTATACCACACGTCGTTTATAGAAACCGTTACGGCCCGATGAGGTGCGAGAAGAGGCTGGTGGATGCGACGGCCCACTCGATGAAGGGCTTGGGATAGACGCCGATGACGACCGTGCCCGCGACGGTCGCGAAGACGACCGCCTTCATCGGACCGGAGACCGGGATGGGCCGGCGGTCGGTGGGCTCCGAGATGTAGATTTTCTTCACGATCACCAGGTAGTAGTACATCGAGATCACGATGTTGATCAGGCCGATGATGACCAGGGCGACCAGGCCCTCGCGCATCGCGGCGGCGAACACGTAGATCTTGCCGATGAATCCCGCCAGCGGCGGCACACCGGCCAGCGAGAGCAGAAAGACCAGCATCGCGGCCGCCAGCAGCGGCGAGCGGCGGCCCAGCCCGCGGTAGTCCTCGATGCGGTCGCTGCCGGTGAGGTTGGAGAAGATGATGACGATGGCGAATGCCCCCAGGTTGGCCACCAGGTACGTCAGCAGGTAGAAGAGCACGGAGTCGCTGCCCATCTTGGTGCCGGCGGCGAGGCCGATCAGGATGTTGCCGATCTGGGCGATCCCGGAGTACGCGAGCAGCCGCTTGATGTCCGTCTGCGCGATCGCCACGATGTTGCCGTAGGTCATCGAGAGCGCCGCCATGCCGATCACCAGCCACACCCACTCCGGCTTGAACTCGCCGAACGTCGAGAAGAAGATCCGCAGGACGATCGCGAACGCGGCGGCCTTCGGCGCGATCGACAGGTACGCCGTGATCGGCGTGGGCGCGCCCTGGTAGATGTCGGGGATCCAGTTGTGGAACGGCGCCGCGCCGATCTTGAACCCCAGGCCGACCAGCACGCACAGAAAGCCGATGACCAGACCGCCGGTCAGCACCGGACGCGACGCCGCCAGCTCGGGAAAGACGATCGTGCCGGTCTCGCCGTAGATCAGGCTGATGCCGAAGACCATGATCGCGGCGGTGAACACGCTCAGGACGAAGAACTTCAGCCCCGCCTCGCTGGAGCGCAGGTCGTCCTCGCGCAGGTACGCGACCAGGATGTAGAACCCGAACGTGGCGAATTCGATGGTGATGAACATGCTCAACAGATCGTTCGCCGAGGCCATGAACAGCATCCCCAGCGATGCCAGCATGACCATCACGTAGTACTCGCCGCGGAAGAGGTAGATCCGCTTGATGTAGTCGAGCGACGCGAGCAGGACGAGCAGCGTCGCGACGACGACCACGATCTTGAAGAACATCGCGAACGCGTCGAGCACGAACATGTTGTTGAACAACGTCCCGTGCACGCCCGCGGCGAACATCCACACCAGGCTCGCGAGGATCCCGACGAAGCCGGCCACGGTGAGCCACGCCAGCACCCCCTTGCCGATCTTCGGGAAACTGAAGTCCAGGACGAGGATGAGGCAGACCAGCCCGGTGAGCAGCAGCTCGGGGAGCATCAACAGGAGATCGGCCGCGCTGATCGTGAGGGTGAACTCCATCGCTACCCTCCTCCGCCCGCCGAGGCGACCGCGCCGGCCTGGTGGATCTGCTCCAGGAGGGGTTGCACGCCCGCGCTGATCACGTTGATGAACTGGGTCGGGAACAGGCCGAAGTAGAGGCTGCCGACGATCATGATCAGGAGCGGAAGGCGGTCGCTCCATTTCGCGTCGCGCACGTGCGCCCACTTGGGGTCCATCTCGCCCAGGAACAATCCCATGAACATCCGCATGAGGTAGGCCAGCGTGATCGCGATCCCGACCACGGCGATAACCGTCTGGACCGGATACTGCTCCCAGCTCCCGGCCAGGATCATCAGCTCGCCGATGAAATTGACCGTGCCGGGCAGGCCGACCGACGCCATGAGCGCGACCACGAACGCGCCCATGATGAACGGCATCTTCCGCCCGAGGCCGCCGAGCGACGGGATGTCGCGGGTGTGGGTCTGGTCGTACACGAACCCCGCCATGGCGAAGAGCATCCCCGTGGCGAGCGCGTGGGCGAACATGTAGAGCACCGCCCCGCCCAGGCTGATCATGTTCATCGCCGCCATGCCGAGGAAGATGTACCCCATGTGGCTCGAACTCGAATAGCCGATCACGTACTTGGTGTCGCGCTGGAAAAACGCCACCAGCCCGCCGTAGATGATCGAGAACACGCACAGGATCGCGATGAGGAACGCCCACTCCTTCGTGGTCTGCGGGAAAAGCCAGTACGCCACGCGCAGGATCGAGAAGTGGCCGAGCTTCATCAGCACGCCCGCGTGCAGCATGCTCACCGCGGCGGGCGCGGCGGCGTGGCCGACCGGCGACCAGGAGTGCATGGGCCACAGCGGGGCGATCGACGCGAACCCGAAGAAGAGCAGGATCCAGATCGCGCTGCGCATCCACGGCGTGAATTGCTGCTCGTGCCCCTGCAGCTCGATCAGGTTGAAGGTGTGCAGCCCGGTGCCGACGTACGTCAACAGAATCCCGAGCAGGGCCACCACCGCGCCGGCCGACAGGAACAACGTCAGCTTCATCGCGGCGTATTCCTTGCTGTTGGAGGCGAAGTTGAAGATGAAGCCCACGGAGTCGCGCTTCGCGGTGTCCTTCATCTCCAGGTAGCCCTTGGTGTGGCTCCCCCACACGCCCAGCAGCATGTACATCGGCAGCACCGACATTTCGTAGAAGAAGTACAGGAAGAAGAGGTCGAGCGACACGTAGACCCCGATCGTCGCCGACGCCAGGATCAACAGGAAGATGTAGAACTCGCGCGCGCGGTCCTCGATGTGCCAGGAGATGAAGACGCCGGCGAAGAGCAGGACCGACGAGGCCAGCACCAGGGGCACCGAGATCCCGTCGACGCCGAGGAAGAACGAGATGCCGAGGGCGGTGGACCACTCGTACTGTTCGAGGAACTGAAATTGCGCGGAGCCGGGCGCGAAGCGGAACGCGTAGAGCAGGTACAGCGACGCGGCAAACGAGACGCCGCTCGAGACCGCCGCGATCGACCGGACCACCGTCAGGCGCTCCCCGTTCACGAAGATGAGGATCACCGCCCCCACGAACGGGGCGAACAGGATGATCGAGAGCAGGTGCTGATCGAGCATCAACGCGCCTCCTCGAACGCGGACGCCGGCACGGCCGTCGCCTCCGCCAGCCCCGTCCCCACCCCCGCGGTGGCCGTCGTGGGATGGAGGCGCGCGTGCAGGGCCTCGACCGACCCGTTGATCCGGTGGAGAAACGGCGAGGGGTAGAGCCCGATCCAGAAAATCAACGCCACGAGCGGGAGCGCCACGGCCAACTCGCGCGCGTTCAGGTCGGGCAGCCGCTCGTTCTCGGGCTTGGTCACCTTGCCGAAGATCGCACGCTCGTAGAACCACAGGAGATACGCGGCGCCCAGGATGACGCCCAGGACGCCGATCGCGCCGTAGATCCAGTGCGCCTTGAACGCGCCGAACAGGATCAGGAACTCGCCGATGAACCCGTTGGTGCCCGGCAGGCCGATCGACGACAGGACGATGATCAGGAGGAACGTCGCGAGCAGCGGCATCCCCTTGGCCAGCCCCCCGAACTCGGCGATGGTCAGCGTCAGCCGGCGGGTCCACAGAAATCCCGCGAAGAAGAAGAGGCCGGCGGTGGTGATGCCGAGGTTGATCATCTGGATGATCCCGCCCTGGATGCCCTGGTAGGTCAGCGCGAAGATGCCCAGTGCGACGTAGCCCAGGTGGCTGATCGACGAGTAGGCCAGCAGCCTGCGGAAGTCGGTCTGGATGAGGGCGATGTACGCGCCGTAGGTGATGCCGATGAGCGCGATCACCATCATGACCGGCAGCACGGCGCGGGAGGCGTCGGGCAGCAGGGGCAGCGAGAACCGCACGAAACCGAACGTCCCCAGCTTGATCCCGGCCAGGATCACGCTCATCGCGATGGGCCCGGCGTGGAGCGCGTCGGGCATCCACGTGTGAAACGGCACCAGCGGCGTCTTGAACGCGAACCCGAAGAAGAGAAACACGAAGATCAGGATCTGGACGTCGAGCGACATCGGCGTGCGCAGGAGGTCCAGGAGATCGAACGACAGCGCGGGCGAGAGACCGTGGACCGACGCGAAGCGGTAGTGCTGGAGGTAGAGGACCACGATGCCGACCAGCATCAGCACGCTGCCCAGCAGGGTGTAGAGCACGTACTTGATCGACGCGTTATCCCGCCCCTCGCCGCCCCAGAGCTTGATCATGAAGTACGACGGGATCAGCATCAGCTCCCAGAACAGGAAGAAGAGGACCAGGTCCAGCGAGACGAAGACGCCGAGCATGGTCGTCTGGAGGGCGAAGAGCGCCATCAGGTAGCCCCGGACCCGGTCGACGATCACGCCCTGCGAGTAGATCACGATGAGCAGGCCCAGCATCGTCGTCAGGACGACGAACAGCAGGCTGATGCCGTCGACCCCGAGGTGGTAGCCGATGCCGAGGGAGGGGATCCACGGGTAGCGCTCGACGAACTGCATGGCCGCCGAATCCGGCTCAAACACGAAGAACAGCGGCAGGCTCGCCAGAAAATCAGCGGCCACCGTGGCCAGCCCGATCCGCCACGCCAGGGCGGCGTCGCGGACGGCCCACACGAGCAGCGCCCCGACCAGCGGCAAAAACGTCACCACCGTCAGAATCGGCCACCCGATCTGTTGCCCGGCCAGAATCTCCTGCATCATCGCTGCACCAAGAGGCTCCCGACGCCTCCGCCCTGCCACCACACGAAGAAGGTCACCATGAGGAAGAGGCCGACGAGGAGGATCACGGCGTAGTGGTGGACGTAACCCGTCTGCAACCGGCGGAAGAGCGCCGCGCCAAGATGGTTGCCGTAGCCGATCACGTTCAGGAAGGCGTAGAGCACGTGCTTCTCGATCCACGTCGACAGCCACGCGCCGCCCGCGGTCATCCGCCCGACCCCGTTGACGATCCCGTCGATCACCACGCGGTCAAACCAGCCCCACGCCAAACCCAGCCGCTTCGACGGTTCGACAAACAGCGCGTCGTACAACTCGTCCACCCAATACTTATTCAAGAGCAGCGTGTACGCACCGCGAAAGCGCGCCGCCCACGAGGGCGCCAGTTCCGGCTTGCGGACGTACATCGTGTACGCCGTCCACCACCCCGCCAGCGCGATCAGGACCGATCCGGCCATCAACGCCACATCGACCGCTCCGAAGCCGTGGTGGGCTTCCGCACCTTCGCCCGAGACGACCGGCGCGAGGAAGGCGTGCAGCCAGCCTCCCTCGGGCGGAAAGCCCAGGAGCAACCCGCCCAACAGCGACAAGCCCGCCAGGATCATCAAGGGGACGGTCATGGCAGCGGGGGATTCGTGGACGTGGTGCGCCACCTCGGGCGTCATGCGGGTCGTGCCCGCGAACGTGAGGTAGAACAGACGGAACATGTAGAACGAGGTGAGGAATGCGCCGCTCATGCCGACCAGCCAGAGGGCCTCGTGGCCGCCCTTGAACGCCATCCCGAGGATCTCGTCCTTGCTCCAGAACCCCGCGAGCGGCGGCAGACCCGCGATCGCGATCGTGCCGATCAGGAACGTCGCCGCGGTGACGGGGATCTCGGCCTTGAGGCCCCCCATCTTCCGGATGTCCTGTTCGCCGCCCAGCGCGTGGATCACGCTGCCCGACCCCAGGAAGAGCAAGGCTTTGAAGAACGCGTGGGTGACGAGATGGAAGATCGCGGCGGCGTACGCGCCCACGCCGCAGCCGAGGAACATGTACCCCAACTGGCTGACCGTGGAGTACGCCAGCACGCGCTTGATGTCGGTCTGCACCAGGCCGATCGTGGCGGCGAAGATCGCGGTCGCGCCGCCGGTCACCGCGACGACCGTCATCGCGATCGGCGCCAGGTCGTAGATGGCGTGGTTGCGGACGACCATGTACACGCCGGCGGTCACCATGGTGGCGGCGTGGATGAGCGCGCTGACCGGCGTGGGACCTTCCATCGCGTCGGGCAACCAGGTATACAGCGGAAGCTGGGCCGACTTCCCGACCGCGCCGACGAAGAGGCAGAGCGCGATCGCCGTCGCCATGCTCGTCGACAGCTCGTGCGCCCGCTCGAAGACCTCGACGTAGTTGAGCGTGCCGAACTGCTCGGCAATGAGGAAGATCGCGATCAGAAACCCCGCGTCGCCGATCCGGTTGACGACGAACGCCTTGGTCCCCGCCTTGGTCGCCGACTCTTTCTCGAACCAGAACGCGATCAACAGGTACGAGCACAGGCCGACGCCCTCCCACCCGATGAAGAGGACGAGGTAGTTGTCCCCCATCACCAGCAGGAGCATTGAGACCATGAAGAGATTGAGGTACGTGAAGAACCGGTAGTACCCCGGGTCGCCGTGCATGTAGCCGATCGAGTAGATGTGGATCAGCAGACCGACGCCGGTCACGACCATCAGCATCACCGACGACAGCGGGTCGATCAGAAATCCGATGTGGACGTCGAATCCGCCCCCGAAGATCCACGAGTACAGGTTGACCGTGATCGGCGACGCGCCCGACAGCATCCGGACAAGCAGCGAGACCGAGAGGACGAACGAGATCGCGACCGACCCGACTGCGAAGTAGTGCGAAGACTCTTTGAGGTATTTGCGCCCGAAGATCCCGTTGATCAGGACGGCCAACAGGGGCAGGAGCGGGATGAGGACGACGGAGAGCATGTTAGGTTCCGAAGGCAAATCCCCCCTCGCCCCCCTTTTCCAAAGGGGGGACAAAAGAAGGGTTCAAAAAGAGATGGGGAACCTCCCCGCTTCTACCCCCCTTTGAAAAAGGGGGGATGGGGGGATTTCCGGTGTTGACGAAAGTCAGCCTCACCATTTCAGCAGGTTGATCTGGTCCACGTTGGTGGCGAGCTTGCCGCGGAAGATCACGACGATGATCGCGAGGCCGACCGCGGCTTCGCCCGCGGCGATCGCGATCACGAAAAGCGCGACGATCTGGCCGGTGAGCGAGTCGAGGTAATGGGAGAACGCGACGAGGTTGAGGTTGGCGGCGTTGAGCATGATCTCGATCGACATCAGGACGATGATGAAGTTCCGGCGGATCAGCACTCCGATGAGGCCGATGGCGAACAGGACGGTGCTGACGACCAGGTAGTGGGTGAGCGTGATCACGTCAGTGCCCGCGCCCCCCGAGCCCGTCGCCGACGCCCGT
>Ga0154928_180_pt2 | contig 9107 bp, 7 predicted proteins | sample RifCSPhighO2_01_FD_105896 | JGI IMG/M metagenome (GOLD analysis project Ga0154928, IMG submission 105896) | Nitrospirae bacterium RIFCSPHIGHO2_01_FULL_66_17 | reverse complement strand
GGCCTTCTTGTCGGCGGTCTTGGTGCGCTTCTCCGCCGTCTGCTTGCGCCGCTCCGCGGTGTCCAGGTCGGCCAGGATCAGCTCGGTGGTGATGATCTCGACGTCCCGATCGGGATCGACTTTGCCGGCGACATGGACGACGTCGGGATCCTCGAAGCAGCGCACGACGTGGACGATCGCATCGACCTCCCGGATGTGGCTCAGAAACTTGTTGCCCAGGCCCTCGCCCTGGCTCGCGCCCTTCACCAGGCCGGCGATGTCGACGAACTCGACCGCGGTGGGCGTGGTCTTCTTCGGGCGGTACAGCGCGGAGAGGGCCGTCAACCGGGCGTCCGGCACCTGCACGATGCCGACGTTGGGGTCGATCGTACAGAACGGATAATTGGCGACGGCGGCTTTCGCCGCCGTCAGCGCATTGAACAACGTCGACTTCCCCACGTTGGGAAGACCGACGATTCCGCAATTGAGCGACATGGCTAGACGATGAGGGGAACCACGAGGAGCGCCACGATGTTGATGATCTTGATCATCGGATTGATCGCCGGACCCGCCGTGTCTTTGTACGGATCGCCGACCGTATCACCCGTCACCGCCGCCTTGTGCGCGTCGCTCCCCTTGCCGCCGTGGTGGCCTTCCTCGATGTACTTCTTCGCGTTGTCCCACGCCCCGCCCCCGCTGGTCATCGAGATCGCGACGAACAGGCCGGTCACGATGCTACCGACCAGCACGCCGCCCAGGGCCTTCGGGCCCAACACGATGCCCACAACCAAGGGGGTCAACACGGGGATGAGCCCGGGCACGATCATCTCGCGGATCGCGCGGCGGGTGACGATATCCACCGCCCGGCCGTAATCGGGCTTGGCGGTGCCGGCCATAATGCCGGGAATCTCGCGAAACTGGCGGCGGACTTCCACCACCACCAAGCCGGCCGCCTTGCCCACCGCCTCCATCGAGAACGCCGAGAAAAGATACGGCAGCAGACCGCCGATGAAGAGTCCGACGATGACGTAGGGATCGTTCAGCGTGAATTCCATGGCCTTGGCCCGGAGCCGGTTGATTTCCTCGGTATAGGCGGCGAAGAGCACCAGCGCCGCCAGTCCCGCCGACCCGATCGCGTACCCCTTGGTCACGGCCTTGGTCGTGTTGCCCACCGCGTCCAGCGGGTCGGTGACGGCCCGGACCGACTTGTCGAGGCCGGCCATCTCGGCGATGCCGCCACCGTTGTCGGTGATCGGACCGTAGGCGTCCAGCGCCACGATGATGCCGGCCATGGACAACATCGACACCGCGGCAATGGCAATCCCGTAGATCCCGGCCAGCTCATACGCGGCCAGCACCCCCCCCGCGATGACCAGCACCGGAAGAGCCGTCGACTTCATGCCCACCGCCAGCCCCGCAATCACGTTGGTCCCGTGCCCGGTGGTCGAGGCCTGCGCGATATCCCGAACGGGCTTATACGCCGTGGAGGTGTAGTACTCCGTGATCATCACGAGGAAGGCCGTGACCACCAGCCCCACCAGCGCCGACAGGTAGATCGCCGTCGCCTCGTTCCCGGGCTCGCCCCCCATCAGCCACTGGGTGGCCGGCCAAAACGCGATCGCCGACAGCAACGCGCTCCAGATCAGCCCCTTGTACAGCGCCCCCATGATGTTGCCGTTCGAGCCCAAGCGGACGAAGAACGTCCCGATGATGGAGGCGATGATCGAAATCCCGCCCAACACCAGGGGATAGACCAGGGCGTTGCCGACCATCGATCCCGAGAACATCAAGGCTCCCAGCAGCATGGCGGAGATGATCGTCACCGCGTACGTCTCGAACAGGTCCGCCGCCATCCCGGCGCAGTCGCCGACGTTGTCGCCCACGTTGTCGGCGATCACCGCGGGATTGCGGGGGTCGTCCTCCGGAATGCCCGCCTCCACCTTGCCGACCAGATCCGCCCCGACGTCGGCGGCTTTCGTGAAGATCCCGCCGCCGAGCCGCGCGAAGATGCTGATCAGGCTCCCGCCGAATCCCAACCCGACGAGGGGCATGATGTCGACCGCCTCGCCCGCGGGGGTCAGCGCCTTCAAGATCCAGAAATACGCCGTCACGCCGAGCAGGCCCAATCCCACCACCAGGAGCCCCGTCACCGCGCCGCCGCGAAACGCGACGTCAAACGCCGCCGACAACCCGCGCTTGGCGGCCTCGGCGGTCCGCACGTTGGCGCGGACCGAGACGTTCATGCCGATGTACCCCGCGAGCGCCGAAAGCAGCGCCCCGATCGCAAACCCCGCCGCGGTCTTCGCGCCCAGGGACGCCCAGATCGCGACGAAGAGCACCGCCCCAACAAGACCGATCGTGGTGTATTGCCGGTTGAGATAGGCCTTGGCCCCCTCCTGAATGGCGCGCGCGATCTCCTGCATCTTGGCCGAGCCCGGAGAAAGCCCCACCACCCATTTCGCGCTGATCCCCCCGTACACAATCGCCGCCGCCGCGCAGCCGAGGGCGAAGACTATGGCAAGTTGCTCGATCGGCATTAATCCGCTCCTTGTCCTTGTGAAAGATTCCAGGACGCCTTCCATCCGCCAACGGCGGTCGGGCGCCACCACGCACAAAAACGGGGCGAACGATCTCGCCCCGGGACCATCACCTACGACGCGTGAAACCGGTTCATCGCGGTCGTGACGCCGTCGGTCAACGCCACCCGCAGCGCCTCGCACGCCGCCTCGATCATCGCCGATACGGTCCGCCGCTCATCCGCAGCGAACGGTTCGAGGACGTAGTCGACGGGATCGGCGCCCGGCGCCGGACGGCCGATCCCCGCCCTCAGGCGGAGGAACGCATCGGTTTCCAACACCTCGATGATCGATCGGACGCCGTTGTGGCCACCGGGGCCGCCGCGGCGCTTAAACCGCAGGCGGCCGAACGGCAAATCAAGGTCGTCGTGAACGACGACCAGGGAGGCGGCGTCCCCTCCCGACTCGCGCAACAGGTGCCGAATCGCCGCCCCGCTCCGGTTCATCATCGTCAGCGGCTCGGCCACCCACACCTCCTCGCCCGCCACCGTCCCTCGACCGGCGAGCGCGAGGCTCCCGGAGCGTCGGAGCGGAATGCCATGCGCGGCGGCGAAGGCCTCCGCCACCCGGAACCCCACGTTGTGGCGGGTCGCCGCGTATTCCGCTCCAGGATTGCCAAGCCCGACCACCACCTTCACCGCGGGATTACTTGCCTTTGCCTTCCTTCTTCTCTTCCTTGGCCTTGGCCTCCGGCTTCGCCTCGGCCTTCGCGGCCGCGGCCGGCTCCCCTTCCTCTTCCTTCTTCTTCGCCAGGAGTTCGGGTTCCTTCGTCTCCTTGGCCGTCGCGGCGAGCAACTCGGCCAGCTTCTCCTCGGACATCGGCGTCGTGACCGAGACGACGATCAGGGCGGGATCGTCCAGCAGACGAACGCCCTCTCCCACTTGCAAATCCCGAAGATGGATGACCTCGCCCTGTTTGAGCAGCGACGCATCGACCCTCACCGCATCGGGAATCAGCGCGGGCAGGCATTCCACCTCGACCTCGCGGATGCCGTGCTGGAGGACGCCGCCTTCCTTCACGCCGATCGGGGTTTCCCCGATCACCTCGACGTGGATCTTGAGGCGGATCGGCCGATCCAGCGCCACCTCGAACAGATCGACGTGGAGCGGCGCGCCCGTGAGCGGATCGTGCTGCACCTCCCGCAAGATCGCCAACTGTTCCTGGCCGCTCGATCCGGCGACCTTCAGGTCGATCAACGTGTTTTCGCCCGCGGCCGAGTGCAGCAGCTTGGTCAGATCCGCCGGGTTCAGGCTCAGCATGGTGGACCGGCCGCCGCTGTATAGCACGGCCGGAATTCTCCCGGCGCGGCGCAGACTCCGAGCCACCCCCTTGCCCGCGTCGGTCCGTCGATCCACCGCCAATTCGATGCGTTGCATATTTCAATCCTTTCGTGGCTTCTCGCCTCGTTCTGTTAGACAAACAGCGAACTGACCGATTCTTCCTCGTGGATCCGTTTGATCGCCTCTCCCAGCAGCGGCGCCACCGTCAACGAGACCAGTTTCCGGCAGAGGTCCTCTTTGCCGTTCAAGGGGAGGGTGTTGGTCACGACCAGCGTGTCGAGCGGGGACGCGTTGATGCGATCCAGCGCCGGCCCCGACAGGACCGCGTGCGTGCAGCCGGCCAGGATCGTCTTCGCGCCCTTGTCGCGCAGCGCGTTCGCGCCCTGCGTGATCGTGCCCGCCGTGTCGATCATGTCGTCCAGCAGCAGCACGTTGCGGCGATTGACCTCCCCGATGATGTTCATCACTTTGGCCTGGTTGGGGCCTTCCCGCCGTTTGTCGATGATCGCCAGGCTGGCCTTGAGCCGTTTCGCGAACGCGCGGGCGCGCTCGACGCCCCCCGCGTCCGGCGACACCACGACCAGGTCGTCGAACCCCACCTGCCTGAAATGGTCGAGGAGCACCGGCGTGGCGTAGAGATGATCGACCGGGATATTGAAAAACCCCTGGATCTGCCCGGCGTGGAGATCGACGGTCAAGACCCGGTGCGCGCCCGCCGTGGCGATCAAGTCCGCCACCAGCTTGGCCGTGATCGGCACCCGCGGCTGGTCCTTGCGATCCTGGCGGGCGTAGCCGTAATAGGGCAGGACCGCGGTGACCCGATAGGCGGACGCGCGCTTGAGCGCGTCCAGCATGATCAACAACTCCATGATGTTCTTGTTCACGGGATCCGAGGCCGACTGAACCAGAAAGACGTCCATCCCTCGAACGTTCTCCTCGATCCGCACGAGGATTTCCCCGTCGCTGAACGTGGTGACGGTCGCCTCGCCCAGCGGAATGCCCAGGAAGTCGGCGATCTCCTGGGCGAGCGCGGGATTGGAATTCCCCGTGAACAGTTTGAGTTCTCTCATCACGGCCTCACGCCATCAGTGGGAACGCATCACGCGCGACGAACGCTGGTTGGGGCGCCAGGATTCGAACCTGGGAATGGGAGATCCAAAGTCTCCTGACTTACCACTTGTCGACGCCCCACCACCAGTCATGGCACCACAGAACCCTTGACGTCACCACGGCGCCCGACGCAGGAGCTTGACCACCCATCCCATCCAGGCTTGGGGAAGACCGACGCGCGCCCGCACGGCCTCGGCGCGGCTGGAAAACAAGCCGAAGACGGTCGGGCCGCTTCCAGACATCAACGCAACGCCGGCCCCGGCGTCTCGGAGCCACCGCTTGATCTCCTCGATCACCGGATACGACGACGCGGTGACCGCTTCGAGGCTGTTCTCGACCGGACACGGCACCGAGACCGGAGCCCCAAACGAGCGTGGTATTGTAACGACCGAGCGTTCCTTTGTCAATCGCTCGAACGCCCACCGCGTGGACACCGGAAAACCGGGGTTGACGAGCACGGCCCACTCCGACGGCCGCGCCTCGCCCACGAGCCGAGGCCGGGCCGTGCGCGCGACCAGCTCCCCGCGGCCGGTGACCCGCGCGGTCGGGCCGAAGAAGAAAAACGGTACATCGCTCCCGAGGCCGGCGCCCAACTCGGCAAGACGGGTTCTCGTCCACCGCAGCCGCCACAGACGGCTCAAGGCCATCAGCGCGGCGGCGGCGTCGCTGCTCCCGCCGCCGAGCCCGGCCCCGATCGGAATTCTCTTGGTGAGGCGGATCGAGGCGCCCGTCGAGACGCCGGCCGCCTTGGCGAGGGCGGTCGCCGCCTCGTACACGAGATTCCCCGGCCCCTCGGGAAGGTCGGCGCCTTCCACGAAGACGTCGAGACCCCGACGGCCGGGCGCGACCTCCACGTCGTCGTAGAGACCGACCATCTGCATGACCGAGTCGATGTCGTGGTAGCCGTCGGGCCGGCGCCCCAGGACGCGCAGCGACAGGTTGATCTTCGCCGGAGCCTTGAGCGCGATCATCCCCGGATCAGGGCCGCCACCATCCTCACCAGCAGGGGCAGCAATGCGAGCGCGATGCCCGCGGCGACGAACCCCCGGCGCAGACGAGTCCGGCGGCGGCTCCAGGCGTTCAGACGCTCCACGTCGCGATTGGGAGGGGGTGCCCCGACGAGCCGATCGTAGGCCCATCGGAGGGGGAAGAAGATGATCGAAAAGTAGACCAGCCACGCGCCGATCGACACCAGCAGATCGAATGCCATCCGTGTCCTCCGCGCCCGCGGCGACGAACCCCCGGCGCAGACGAGTCCGGCGGCGGCTCCAGGCACCCCGCCACGATACCGCAGCGAGCCGGGGAGAAGCAATCACGCCGGTGGGGGACCGGTTATTTGATGCCGTGTTTCTGTAGCCGGTAGCGGAACGACCGGAAGTTCAGACCCAACAGGCTCGCAGCGCCCTTCTTGAGGCCGTTCGTGCGTTGAAGCGCCTTGAGGAGCAGGTCTTTTTCGATGCGTCCGATCACGCCTTCAAGGTCGAGCCCATCGGCCGGAAGGGACATCGACACTGTCTCGTCGGACGGGCGCTGCAAACACTCGCGGAACTGCTCGGGCCCGACGGTATCGCCGGATGCGAGCGCCACGACGCGCTCCATGACATTTTCCAGCTCGCGGACATTGCCCCTCCACTCCTGGCCGCAGAGGAGATCGATCGCGGAGGGCGCCACCTTCGTGATCGACTTGCCCATCTCCCGATTGAACTTGGCCAGGAACACCTCAACCAACATCGGGATATCCTCCGGCCGCTCGCGCAACGGCGGAAGACGGATGGGGATCACGTCCAGGCGGTAATAGAGGTCTTCGCGGAATCGCCCTTCGGCGATCGCCTTCTCCAGATCCTGATTCGTGGCGGCCACGATGCGGACGTCGATCTTCGTGTCGCGGGTGCCGCCGACCCGCCGGAACTCCTTCTCCTGGAGCACCCGCAGCAGCTTGACCTGGATGCCCAACGGCGTTTCCCCGATTTCGTCGAGGAAGATCGTGCCCTCGTTCGCGATTTCGAACAGCCCTTCCTTGTTGCAAACCGCGCCGGTGAACGCCCCCTTCATGTGTCCGAACAATTCGCTCTCGAGCAACGGCTCGGGGAGGGCGCTGCAGTTGACCGTGACGAACGGGCGGTCGCGCCGCCTGCTGTTATAATGGATCGCTCGCGCCACCAGCTCCTTGCCGGTCCCGCTTTCACCGAAGATCAACACGTTGCTCGATGTGTCGGCGACCTTGCGGATCAGATCCAACACCTTGGTCAACTTCTCGCTCCGTCCGATGATCTGATCAAACGCGGACCGCTCGTGGACTTCCTGCTTGAGCCGTGCGTTCTCCGCGAGGAGCTCTTTTTTCTCCAGGGCGTTCTTGACGAGCAGCTTCACCTCGTCGATCTTGAACGGCTTGGTCAGATAATCGTAGGCCCCCTCCCGCATGGCTTCGACCGCGCTGTCCGTCGACGCGAACGCGGTCATCATGAGCACGATCGTCGACGGGGAAGCGGCCTTGACCGCCTTGAGCACGTCGATGCCGCTCAGACCGGGCATCTTGACGTCCGAGAGCACCAGGTCAAAAATCTCCTTGTCGAGCGCGGACAGCGCGTCGGCCCCGTGCGCAGCCAGGCTGACGGCGTACCCTTCCTTTTTGAGCACGATCGCCAGGAACTCGCGCATGCTCCTTTCGTCGTCCACGATCAGGACTTTATACACGGCCGCCCCACACGGTTACGGACGGCCCTGGACGTATCGAGCGGCGAATCCGCCGGCGTATCCCGATCCGGGAACGGGAATGACGGCTTCCCGTTCCTTCACGCGTCGAACGTCCGGCGGGTCGTCATCCGCGTGGCCCGCAGGCAAGGTCACGATCACGCGCGTCCCCTTCGTCCGCTCGCTGTGCACGTCGACGCGCCCTCCGTGCTCCTCGACGATGCGGTGCACGATGGCCAGGCCCAATCCCGAGCCGCCGCTCTTGGTCGTGAAGAACGGCTCGAAGATGCGCTGCAGATCCTCGGGGCGAATCCCCTGGCCGGTGTCGCTCACCTCCATTTCGGCCCTGCCGCCCCCCTCTGCTTGGGTCGGGGCGATCGATCGGATGCGGACCGTAAGTCGGCCCCCCCCAGACAGCGCCTGGACGGCGTTGAGCACGAGGTTCCAGATGACCTGCCGAAGCTGGTTCGGATCGGCTTTCACCCACACCTCCGCCGCATCGAATGCCTCTCTGACCTCGATGACTGCTCGGTAATCGTGATGCGCCTTGAGCAAGGCCAGGGTTTCGGCCACTAACGGGACCAGATCGCACGAGTGCTTGTGGGACGACGCGGGGCGGGCGTAGAGGAGGAACTGCCCGATCAACCCGTTCAGTCGCTCCGATTCACGCAGCGCGATCGCCATCAGCGCCTGATGCTCGCCCTCGAACCGGAGGTCTTGCTGCAACACCTCCATCGCGCCGGTGATCGCCGCCAGGGGATTACGGATCTCGTGGGCCAGCCCCGCGGCCAGCTCCCCCACGCTCGCCAGCCGCTCGCGCCGGCGCATCCTGTCCTCCAGGGCCTTGATCTCGGTCAAGTCTTGAAAGATGCCGACCATCCCGGCAGGCTCGCCACTGGGACCTTTGAGCGATGACAGGGTCATCCCCAGAAGCAGGCGCTCACCGCCGCGCCGAACCGTTTCGCGTTCGAACCGATGAGGGAGTTTCCGGCGAACAATATCTGAATAGAATGCGGCGCCGTCGGCCCAGACAAACACATCCCAACATGGTCGGCCCAGGACCGCGCGGCTCTCCACGCCCAGAATCGCGTATCCTGCCCGGTTGAACGACGTCACCCGACCGTCGAGATCGGCGGTGAACAGACCGCTGCTCATGCTCTGGACGATGTTTTCGTGGAACGCGGACAGCGCGCGGAATCCGCGTTCCCGTTCGGCCAATCGTGTGGTGGCCGTCGTGGCGGCGGCCACCAGGTGGTTGCTCAGGAGAAAGACGGCAACAAACGCCAGAACATTGAGGACGACGGGCGAGAAGAGATCTCGGTGTTCCCACCACGTCGAGAGCCCGCCTGAAGCCAGGCGGTTCCACGCCAGCGCGGCGTAGATCACCCCGGCCGACGCCGTGGTCGCGACGCCCCCTCCTCGCCCCAAGACCATGGTGCCCGCGATGATCGCGATCGGGTACAGGAAGGT
>Ga0154928_149_pt2 | contig 9193 bp, 8 predicted proteins | sample RifCSPhighO2_01_FD_105896 | JGI IMG/M metagenome (GOLD analysis project Ga0154928, IMG submission 105896) | Nitrospirae bacterium RIFCSPHIGHO2_01_FULL_66_17 | reverse complement strand
CCTCTGACCCCGCAACCATCGTACCCGTCATGAGCTCGCCGACGAATAATGTCGCAGGCTCCAGTTCCATAGCACGGTCGCACCGCTCATCATCCCGACGGCAACGATCACCGCAAGCGCGATCAACCCCCAATCCAGCCGCCCGGCCAGCACCGAGGCGGGGACCGTGGCGATCAGGCTGATGGGGATCACGAACGTGAAGATCGCCTTGCCCAGACCGCGGTAAATGTCGCGCGGGTAGCGGGCCGTCTCCATAAACGTGTAGACGATGCTGTTGAGCTCCTGCGATTTGATGATCCAGAAGACCGCGCTGTTGATGGCCAGACAGAATGCGTAGTAGATCACGAGCGACACGCCCAGCATCAGCACATAGAGCGGGATGGCCGCCCAGCCGGTCCCGACGTGGGCGAAGCCGTAGCCCACCAGCGCCAATCCCATCAGCCCCTCGCCCAGGCTCTCGGTCAGCGACACGTGTCGGAACCCCAGATGGATGTTCGGCCGGATGGGTTTGACCAGCAGCGCGTCGAACTGGCCGGTGCGGACGTAATCGCCGAGTTCGAGAAACCCCTGGCGGAAGAGCAGGTACGCGGCCTCGCGGACGAGGCCGACGCTGCCGACCAGGATCAACGTCTGGTGAAACGTCCAGCCGCCGATGGTCGTCACGTTCGCGTAGAGGATCGCGAAGAACGCGACGTTGATCCCCATGAAGAACAGGTCCATCCCGACCAACAGGACGAAGTTCGCACGGTAGACCATCTCGTTCTTGAGATTCTGCGCGAGAAACGACCCGTACAGGCGGAAGGTGCGCCGCACTGCGCACACCGCGCTAATTCCCGACCGCTTCATAGCGCACGATACCGCGCGCCAGCACCCAGCGCGCGAGGAGGTAAACCGCCACGATCCACACGCCCGCCGCCGCGAAATCCGCCAAGGGGGCCGGCCGCTTCTCCAGAAAGATCTGGATCGGCACGAAGACCAGGTACTGAAACGGCAGGCGCGCGGCCACCTCGGCCAGCGCGCGGGGGAACAGGTCGAGCGGCAACAAGGTGCCCGCGAAGAAGAACACGGCGTATTGCAGCATGTACTTGAACACGCGGACCTGGATCAGCCAGAACGCGATCAGGCCGATGCAGAACTCGAGCTCGAACGCGAGCACGAGGCCCAGCCCCGCCGCGACCAGGAACGTCGCGTAGGTCCTCGGATCGGACGGGAACGCGACGTGGGGCCCCACCACAAGCCCGATTCCGGCGGCCGCGAGCAGGATCAGGACCGTTTCAAACAGCTTGCCCGACAGGTTGATCGTGAACCAGTAGGCGAAGTAGTTGATCGGCTTGACCAGAAAGTGCGAGAAGAATCCCTCCCGGATGTGATCGATGATCTCCCAGCTCACATAGGAGAGGACGACGCTGTTGATGACGAACTGGAGGAGATAGTAGGTCATCATCTCGGACAGCGAATACGGCCCCATCCGCCCGCCCTCGCCGTAAATCGCCGTCCAGAGGAATAGCAGGACCGAGATGTAGAGCGTGTAGCCGAGGATGTAGATGACGGTGGGCGCGCGGTACTGCAGCGAATTCTGCCAGTTGACGCGAAACACGGTGAGGTACTTCCGCACCGGGGTATTGTACGGAAATCCCCGGGGGGAAGCAAAACACGGGGGCGCCGAACACCGGGGGCCGCGGGGTCAGCATTGACCTGCCGACTCGCGGCGCGCCCCCGACAACGAGTCAGCGGGAGGGGGGCTTTCTTGCCGACACCACGATCGTACGCCCGACAAAGAGCATCCAAGAACGGTGTTGACCGACATGCGGCTCGTTTTCCGTGGTCAACGTCTTATATTTTTTCCGTTCGAGAGCTCCAAAACGCAGCCAGCCCAATGCAATAAACGGGAAGAGCGCGACGAGCCACAATACCGACGTTCGTTGCGTTTTATCGATGTCAAGCGAGATGTGCTCGAAATCGGCGTCAAGCAGCGCATGCGCAAGGTAAAAGTAGGGAATGGGGGTGATATGTCCGCCGGTGGAGTACAGCTTGTCATTTTTGACCGGTAGAGGCCCAAACAGGTTGGCAAATCCGGTCGCGAGATACCGCACTCGGGAGAAGACATTGAGGACATTCGGGGTGGTGACCACGAACAGTCCTCCAGGTTTCAGGACTCGGCCGGCTTCACGTAGTAACGCGCGGTAGTTTTCCAGGTGCTCTATCACTTCAGAACAGGTCACCAGGTCGAACTCGGCATCGGCATACGGAAGGGACGCATGATTCAAGTTGACTTGTTTCATCGGTACGGTAGCTTGGGAGAACCGTTCGACGTGAAAGTCACAGGCGTGGGATTCGAGCGGGAGTTTCGTGCTCGCCAGTCGTATGAGCCCCCCCTCCCCGGCCCCAATGTCGAGATGCTTCAGCGGTTGACCGGACATATCGGCGTGCCACATGCTGGCCAACCTGATCACGGCGTCATAAATTTCCGAAGTGCTCAATTGAACCTCTGTGGTGGTACCCGCGAATCTCGCATGAGACGGCCCCGTGCCGTCTCATGGTGAGAACGTGGTCCAGATATAATTCGATCCCTCGATAAAGTCAACACATCTTCTGATGCGATTGGTCGTCCCTTGGTCGTCTCTGGAAGGACGTTAATGGCCGCACGGGCATGATTCCCGCCGGATGGAGGATGGGTGACGAAACGAACAGGGGCGAGGCTGTGCCTCGCCCCTGATTGCCTACAATGCCCCTTCGCCGGTCTCGCCCGTCCGGATGCGGATGGCTTCGCCGATCGGCGTCACGAAGATCTTGCCGTCGCCGATCGTGCCGGTCTTCGCCAACCGCACGATGGTGTCGACCGCCCGCTGGACCAGCGCGTCGGCCACCACGACCTCGATCTTGACCTTGGGGACGAATTCCACGACGTACTCCGCGCCGCGGTAGACCTCCTTGTGGCCCTTCTGCCGGCCGAAGCCTTTGACTTCGGTCACGGTCATGCCTTGCACGCCCAGTTCGGTCAACGCCTCTTTGACTTCGTCCAACTTAAACGGTTTGATGATCGCCTCGATCTTCTTCATGGCCTCCCCCGCTCGTGACTAGAAGACGTACGCTCGTTCAGGAACGTGCCAGATGCAAGGCGGAGCGAGCACCGGACCGCAGCGTACTGGTCGTACGTGAGGACCGGAGCGCAGCGACAACGCAGCAGATGGCCGTTCATGGACGGGCGCATCAGTTGTACGCGCTTTCGTGGTGCTGGCCCAAGTCAAGCCCCATCTTCTCTTCCTCCTCGGTCACGCGCAGGCCCACCAGGGCGTCGACGACCTTGAGAATGATATAGGTTGCGACGAACACGAAGACCCAGGTGATCAAGACCGCTTTGATCTGGATGAGGAGCTGACCGGGATTGCCGAAGAAGAGGCCGTCGGCCCCCGCCGAGTTGATCGCCTTGGAAGCGAACAGGCCGGTCGCCAGCGCGCCCCACGTGCCGCCGATGCCGTGCACGCCCACCACGTCGAGCGCGTCGTCGTAACCCAGTTTGCCCTTGACGATGCAGGCGAAGTAGCAGAGGGCGCCCGCGCCGATACCGATCCAGATCGACGAAATGGGCCCGACGAAGCCCGACGCGGGCGTGATCGCCACCAGCCCCGCGACCGCGCCGCTCGCGGCGCCGAGCACGGTCGGCTTGCCGCGATAGCCCCACTCCACGAACATCCACGTCAACGCCGCCGCAGCGGTCGCCGTATTCGTGACCACGAACGCACTGGTCGCAAGCGCCCCGGAGGCCACCGCGCTGCCCGCGTTGAACCCGAACCACCCGAACCAGAGCAAGGACGCGCCCAACACGGTGAGCGGGAGGTTGTGCGGCGCGAACGAGTCGCTTCCGTAGCCCCGCCGGCGCCCGATCACGATCGCGGCAGCCAATGCCGCGGCCCCCGAGCTGATGTGCACCACGGTGCCGCCCGCAAAGTCCAGCGCCCCCATCGTGCGCACCCAGCCGCCGACCGCCCAGACCCAGTGGGCGAGCGGCGAGTACACGAGCGTCGACCACAGCACGACGAAGAGCAGCAGCGCCGAGAACTTCATCCGCTCGGCGAAGGCCCCGGTAATGAGCGCCGGCGTGATCACGGCGAACATCATCTGAAAGATCATGAACGCCTGGTGGGGGATGGTGCCGGCATAGTCGGCGTTGGGCTCGCCTCCGACGCCTTTCAGGCCGAGCCAATCCAAACCGCCGATCCACCCGCCCTTGTCCGGCCCGAACGCCAGCGTGTACCCCCACAGCACCCAGATCACGCTCACCAGGCACAGAATGACGAAGCTGTGCATGATCGTGCCCAGCGCGTTCTTTTTGCGAACCATGCCGCCGTAGAAGAGCGCCAGGCCGGGCGCGGTCATGAGCAGGACCAGCGCCGTGGACGTCAACACCCACGCGGTATCGCCGGTGTCGACCGTCGGCGCGGGGGCGGCGGCCGCAGGTTCGGCCGGGGCCTCCGCGGCTGGCACCTCCGCCGGCGGCGCCGCCCCGTCCTCCTGGGCCATCCCGATGAACGGGATGGCCAGGAGGACGAGCACGGCGGTGAGCCCTACGAGACTTCGCATTACAGTGTGACTGCCCATAGACCGCACTCCTTCCAGCAAATGGTTAGAACGAGTAGATCAACTGCACGCCAACCGTGCTCTGCGTGTCCTTCGCCACGCCCTTATCGTCTTGGAAGACATTCTGATTCGACATGTCGTACCGGTACTCCGCCCGCATCTCGAGATTGTCGACCTGCTTGCAGGAGAGCGTCAGCGTGACTTCTTTGAGCGTCTGCACCGTGCCGGTCCGATAGCCGTCATGGTCGTCGAAGACCTCGCCGCGAACCGTGGCGGAGTGCTTCTCGCCCAATCCCATATTGAGGTACGCGGCGTACCCCTGCCAGAGCGCGGGGGCAGCACCGCCGTTGGCCTTCGCCTGGGAGGCGCGGTCATAGTTCAACACGACCGTCATGTTGTTCGCCGGCGTGAGCGTCGCGACCACGTCGACGAGACCGCGGCTGTCCTGATCGGTCCCGGCACTGCCGTTGTCCTCCGGCCCGTACATCCCCGTCACCGACAGCGCCAGCATGTCGGGCAGCGACAGCCCCACCTGCAGCTCCGCCGTCTTGCCCGTCCCGTCGTCCTTCAGGTTGTCCCAGCCGTTGTTGACGCCGAAGTGTCCGGACAGGTTCGGGCCCACCTCGTAGTGGACACGCAACCCCGTATGCGTGAACGGGATCGCGTAGCCGAAGAGGAACGACCGGCTGATGTTGTAGTCGCCCGTCGACTTGATCACCTCGGCCCCGTGCAAGGTCACGAACTTCCCGAGACGCCACCAACCCTTGCCGGATTTGAACCCGTACGACACGAAACCTTCCTGGATGTCGAAATCATCCTTGACGGTGTCTCCCGTACTGTCGGTAATGCTCCCCGCCGCTTGGGTCGCCTGCGCGTCGGTCCCGTAATTCAGCACGAGGCCGAATCCCGCGCCGCCGGCCGGAGCGTCCTTGACGAAACTCAGCTCGGAGTTGTTCAGCAAGAAGCTGTTCGCCTCGGTGTCAAACACGCGGAGGGCGTTCAGCCGCGACTGCGGCGCGTTGAGGTTGTATGTGTACGTCGTATCGACGTACCCGCTCACCTTGGCGCCCTTGACGATGTCCGCGACCTCCGCCGCATAGGACGGCACTCCCGCCGCGACCACCGCCGCAGCCACACCCACTGCAATCCCCTTCAACCTCGTCCGCATTCCACTCCTCCTCCGTAAGCTCCGTTCGATCGGAGCCGGTGAATGAATCCCCGGATGATCCGGGACCTGTAGCAAGTGCGGGGCCAGATCATCCGCCCCGCGTGACGGGGAGGAATCATACACAGAAACGCGGAAAGATTCGAGCCCTGGGTCCTCAAGACGCTGTGGACCGTCGTGCGAGCGACCAGAAAGTCAGACACTTTTGTCGACCACCGACACTTTTGTCGAGCGCACGATGTGGTACTTTTTCATCTTGTACCGGAGAACGCGCTCGCTGACGCCGAGCCGGCGCGCCGCGTCGGACTGGCGCCCTCCAGAAGCCTCCAGTGCGCGAACGATCAACTCGCGCTCGAGCCGTTCGACCGCCTCGCGCATCGACGGGGCCGAGCGATCCTTCCTGGCGGTATTGCCGTTCACGCGGTGTCCCCGCCGGCTTCGACGGTTTTCATGATGTGTCCGGTCACGTCCGAGCCGTTCGCAACGGCGGCAGGCGTGCCTCCAATCCCCTCTCCTCGGACCACATCCACGGTCTTTTCACGCACCACATGAACCGCGAGGCCCTCCAACACGGTCTCGAGTCGATCGCACGGGACGTCTTCCATGATCTTGACTCCGACCCCCGGCCGGGTCCCCGACCGCCCACCCACGAAGACGTCGACGGCGTCCACGACCTGGCCGTCCACCTTGGCCCGCTTGCCCAACAGGCCGATGTCGGCCATCAGGTGATTCCCGCACCCGGACGGGCAGCCCGACCAGTGGATCGATACGGGTTTCGTCACGGCCAGCTTTCGCTCGAGCGACCTCGCGATCGCGAGCGCCCGTCCCTTGGTTTCGATGAGGGCCATGCCGCAGTAATCGGTCCCGGGACAGGCCACCAATCCCCTCATGATCTCCGACGGGTTGTAGGGCACGGCTTTCAGCAACGGTTCGTCCTCCAGGAGCGTGCCCAACCTGCGGTCGGGCACGTTGACGAGGACGACGTTCTGCTCGGGCGTGATCCGGATTTCTCCGCTCCCGTACTCGTCGGCCAGACGGGCCAGGTCGACCAACTGTGAGGTTTCCAAACGCCCGACCGGCACGGCCAGACCGACGTAATTGAGACCGGGCTGTCGTTGGCGAAACACGCCGATGTGGATGTTTTTCTTCCGCGGGTTCCGCTCGTCGGTCCCCGCGCGTTCGAGCGGTCGGCCGACCCGGCGCTCGATTTCAGCACGAACACGCTTCGCCCCCCACTCGTCGATGAGAAACGCCGAGCGGGCGCGATTGCGCGATTCGCGCGGTCCGTGGTCGCGGAAGATCAGGATGATCGCGCTCGCGACCTCGACCGCTTCCTCCGGACGGACAAAGAGGTCCAGGGCGGTCGCCCCGCGAAACCCGCCGGAGCCCTGCTTGCCGCCGACCGCCACGTTGAAGCCGTGGACGACGTCTCCGTCGACGGTCTTCGACGCCGGCGTCATGGCGAGGTCCTGCGATTCGGAGTGGGTGCAGTGCTCGCGGCAGCCCGTGATGACGATGTTGAACTTGCGCGGCAGATCGGCGAACTCGCGGTTGCCGACGAAGCGATCGGTCAGGGCGCGCGTGATGGGCGCGGTGTCGAGCGTCTCGGTGGGCGCGAGACCGGTGACCGCACAGCCCATCACGTTGCGGATATTGTCCATGCCGGTTTGCATCGTGTTGAGGCCGACGGCCTGTAACCGCTCGAAGATCTCCGGGATCCGGTCGATTGTCATCCAGCGCAGTTGCACCTGCTGCCGCGTCGTCAGCTCCGCAAACCCGCGACCGAACTCGCGCGAAATCTCCGCGAACACCCGGAACTGCGCCGCGGTGGCGATGCCGTTGGTCACGCGGACGCGGACCATGAAGTGGCCCGGGGTCGGCGTCCGCAAGAACACGCCGTACCACTTAAGCCGCTGGACATCGTCCTCGGTGATCGCCTCCCATCCCTCCCTGGCGTAGCGGTAGAGATCGGGCAGCGCGTCCAAACCGGGCTTTTCTTTTTTCAGTTTCTCGATCCTATTGATCGCCTTCGCCGCCGCGGGCGCCCCGTTCGCGGGCGCAGGAACGAGCGCGACCAGGATCTCATCGACCAGACCGGCGCAGGTGCCGCAGCCGGTGGTCGCGCGCGTGCACTCGGCGATGTCCTGGCGCGACGCGCAGCCCTTCTCGCGGATCGCCGCAACGATCTCGCCCTTGGTGACGCTGTTGCAGTTGCAGACGAGCGCGGTATCGGGCAGGTCCATGGCGCCCACCGGCGCAGTCTCGCCCGCCGGGCCCCCGAGGAGCGTCGACCTGACATCGGAGACATCGCGTCCCGTCGTCCAGAATTCCCGGATCGTCCGACCGGCCGAGGCGTCTCCCAGCAAGATCGCGCCCACCACGCGGTTCTCGCGGATCACGATCTTCCTATACGTCCCGGCGCCGCTGTCGCTGGAGATCAGTTCCTCGTCGGCCTCGGACTGCGCGGTCACCCGTCCCATCGACGTCAGCTCGACCCCCGCCACTTTCAGCGTCGCCTGCGTGACCGAGCCCTCGTACCGCAGCCGGCCTTCGCCGGCGATCACCTCGGCCACCACCTTGGCCTGCTCCATCAACGGCGCGACGAGTCCGTACGTTGTGCCGCGGTGTTCCACGCACTCACCTACGGCATACACCCCGTCGACAGACGTCGCCATCCGATCGTCCACGACGATGCCGCGGTTGACCGCCACGCCGGCGTCGCGGGCCAGTTGCACGTTGGGACGGATCCCGGCGGTCACCAGGACGAGCTCGGCCTCCAATATCTCGCCGCTGGAGAGGCGCACGGCCTCCACCGTCTCGCCGCCGAGAATCTCTTCCACCGTGGAACCGAGCCGCACGCCGATCCCCATCCGTTCGATCCGTCGCCGCAGCAAGGCACCCGCCCCCGCGTCGAGTTGCTGTTCCATCAGGTGGCCCATCAGGTGGACGACGGTCACGACCATCCCCCGGTTGGTCAGCCCGCGCGCCGCCTCCAACCCCAGCAGCCCTCCGCCGACGACGACCGCGCGCGTGTGAGCGGCGGACCAGCGGATCATGCCCTCGGTATCGTCGATGTTGCGGAACGTGAAGACCCCGCGCTTGTCCAGGCCGGTCATCGGCGGAAGAAAGGGTGTGCTCCCCGTCGCCAGCAGCAGGCGGTCGTAGCCGTAGCGATCCCCGGCGTCGGTCACCACCTCGCGGCGCGACAGGTCGAGGGCCGTGATCCGGCACCCCGTATGGAGGTCGATGCCGTGGCGCTCGTACCACTCGCGGGGGTTGAGGATCGTGTCCTGGACTGATTTCGCGGCCGCCAGCACATCCGACAACAGAATGCGGTTGTAATTGACGTACGGCTCGTCGCCGAACACGGTGATGCGCGGCGGCGACGGCTTGGCGACGATCTCCGCAACCGCAGCCACTCCGGCCATGCCGTTGCCGACGACAACGAGA
>Ga0154928_133_pt3 | contig 9492 bp, 7 predicted proteins | sample RifCSPhighO2_01_FD_105896 | JGI IMG/M metagenome (GOLD analysis project Ga0154928, IMG submission 105896) | Nitrospirae bacterium RIFCSPHIGHO2_01_FULL_66_17 | reverse complement strand
GGTGTTCCTCGGTGGCGATCACCTCGACAATCTCATCCGGATGGCTCGTCATGATCTGCCGGATGGCCCTGATCCCCTCGACGAGAAACAGACCCAGTTCAAGCCGCCCTGTTTTCGTGGCGAGGCTCTTATATCGTTTCAGGAGAGTGAGCGTCAGCGGGCCAACCCGTTTCACCCTGCTACTGTTTGGGAACTTTTCGTTTTTCATAGTGAGGCCGAAAATCATTGGTCAGCGCGTAGACGAGCTTCCCGATGAACTGCTCATACTGATCGTCGGGAATGCTCAGGCTGAACGAGACGGGGTTTCTCGTATCCTTCTGAACACTCGCCACCGGCCATTGTCCCTGACGCGAATTGGTCCAGACCGTCGCCCCGGTCCCCGTGTCCCAGTGTTTGGAGATCATGGAAACGTTCACGTTCGCCGACGCGCTGACGGACGAGAGATCCTCCCCGAGCCTCACCTTGGGTTTCACGTTCGAGATCTCATAGGTCCCGGTGAAAATCGTGCTCACCCCGTGTTTTTTCCCGAGGGCCTTCATCGCGTCCGGATCGAGTTTTTGGCGGTCGACGGATTTCAATACCAGTTCCTCCGGTCCCAATTCCAGAAAACGCACCGGGGGCTGGGCGCTCTGGATCACGCTCATGAATTTCTGTGTCGCGAATTGATTGAGTTTCGCCGTGGAATTGGACGAAAACTCCACGATGCCGATCGTCTGATACGCGTGCAGATCGATTCGCGGTGGAATTTCCACGACGATCGTGTGCGCGCATCCAAGCGCGAACACGCTGAACATCACTGATCCCCAGATGGTGACCTGAGCATTGCGACAGGGTGCGTTCATCGGCTCTCCTTCTCACCACGATGGGTGGGCATGTTCTCCGGATCCAAGTATTCCCGGAGACCCAGAAACGGGCAAGCGGGAGGCGACAATCCATCCGTCACCCGTTACTTCTCTTGACCGCTCAGGTGGCCGCGTCCGTGAGGTGCGGTGAGGTCCTGGGCGGGGCCGAGGGGCACGATGCGGGGGGGATTGATGTCATCGTGGGTCATGTAGTAGTGCCGCTTGATGTGATCGAAGTTCACCGTGTCTGAAATCCCGTCGTATTGATATAGATCTTTAAGGTAGCCGAACAGGTTGGGGTAGTCGACGATTCGGCGGATGTTGCACTTGAAGTGACCATGGTACACAGCATCGAACCGGACGAGGGTTACGAACAGACGCCAGTCCGTCTCCACGATGCGTGGGCCCATGAGATAGCGCCGGGTCGACAGGCGCGTCTCCAGCGTGTCGAGGGCGTCGAACAGGCGTCGCACCGCCCGCTCGTAGATTTTCTGCGAGGTGGCGAAGCCGGCCTGGTACACCCCGTCGTTCACGTTCTCATAGATGAACGCATTCAACTCGTCGATCTCCTCCCGGAGGCCCTCCGGGTAGAGGTCTAACTGACTGTCCGTGAAGCGACTGAACGCGGAATTGAACATGCGCATGATATCGTCGTCGGAATTGCTGACCGTGCGCTTGGTGACCGTGTCCCACAGGACGGGAACCGTGACGCGCCCTCGGTAGTTCGGATCGGTTGCCATATACGCTTCGCTGAGAAACCGAAAGCCCTGAATGGGGTCGGTCGAATGCCCCGGCCCCTGCCGGAACGCCCACCCACGTTCGTCGCGGATCGGATCCACGACCGTCATCCCGATCACCTCATCGAGTTTCTTGAGCTTTCGAACGATGATCGTCCGGTGCGCCCAGGGACAGGCCAACGACACGTACAGATGATAGCGGCCCAGCGCCGCGGGATAGCCGGAAGACCCATCCTCCGTCACCCACCCGCGAAACGCATCATCCTGCCGCTTGAATTCACCTGCTTCGGTCTGTTCCTTGGGAAACTGCGCGTTGACGGTCATGATGCTCCCCCTGAGGTCTTCACTCGCGCTCGGGAAGAAGGTCGTGGTCGGTTGCTAAAGATACATCAAGCCGTTCAAGACGGCGAAGGCCAGGAGCACAATCAACATGGTGCCAGCCATGGCACGTTTCACGTAGAATGGACTGCTTGGAGGCCTGCCTCGCATTTCGCTTTAGGCCCCATCTCAGCGAGGCATCCATATTCAGCCCTTTGTCCCCTTATTCAGCCCTTGTATCAATACCCCGCGCGCGGTCGAAAAGTAAAGCGGTGCGCCGGGCCAGCCGCCGGAGCAGTTTCCGATTTTAGGCTACACTGAACGGCGGAGGTGACGATGGAACTTCCGTCGGTTGTTCCCAGTCGGTACCGCGTCGTCGAGGCCGTCGTGATCGTGGGGATCGCGCTGGCGTTCTTCGCCCTCTTGCTCGGGTTCCTGCGAGTCCTGTTTCCCGCAGGCCCCGGGTTGCGCGAGGTTGTGACGCGCGAGGGACCACTGCCGGCCGCCGGGATGGCGGAGCCGACGGCGCGCGACCCGGCGCATGCCTCGGGATCCCCGAAGTCGAGTCAAGAGGTGGCCGCGGGGGAGGTCGCGGCGGTGCTCGTGCGGACGACCAATACGGTGAAGCACCGTGCGGCGGATGAGATTTCCTGGTCGGGAGTTCGCCCGGGGGAGCGTTTCCGCGATCGCGACGCGGTGCAAACATTCGACAACTCGACGGCCCGCCTCCGGTTCACCGAAGGAAACGTCCTCGACATGAGTCCCAACTCCCTGGTGGTGATCCAACGCGTTCAGCCCGACCCGGTGCGGAGGGAGACGCCTTCGAAGCTTGTGATGGTTGATGGGGAGCTTCGGGGAACGGTCAGTACGCACGATAGGACGGCGGCCGTGGAGGTGGCGCTCCCGGGCGGCGTGGTGAGGGTTCGGTCGGCGACGCGCGACCGTGCCGGCGCCCAGTTCAAGATCAGCATGACGGAGGACCACGCGTCCACCGTCGCCGTCTATCGCGGCGTTGCGGAGCTCGACGCCAATGGTCGGACGCTCCAGGTCAACGAGGACTTCGTCTCGACCGTGCGCTCGAATGGTGAGACGACGGCGCCGGTGCGCTTGCCGGCGCGACCGAAGCCCGTGGAACCCGCACGGGATCGGACGTATTCCTACCGTGACCAGCCGCAGCAGATCCGGTTCGCCTGGACGGCGCCCGCGCCCGTCGACGGGTATCACCTCGTCATCGCCCGCGACCCCGATTTTGACGATGTGGTCTCCGATGCCCGCGTGCGGACGCCGGAGTTCCGCCATAACAACCTCAAGCACGGGACGTATTACTGGCGCGTCAGCGGAATCGCCGACGCCCGCGAGGGCGCGTACAGCAACCCGGCGCGCTTGATTGTCGTCCGGGATCGTAACCCCCCCGCGCTGAACGTGCACTTTCCATCGAAGACCCGGGGGTCGGACGCGTATACGCTGACGGGCCGCACGGAACCGGGGGCGCGCGTCTCCGTCGGCGGCCATCGCATTCCGGTCACGGCCGCCGGGTCGTTCCAACACAGCCTGCGGCTAGGGCCGGGGTCGACGGTGATCGTGGTCGAGGCCGTGGACCAAGCGGGCAATGTCGCCTATCGTTCGGAACTCGTGAACGCAAATTTTTGATGGGTGCGATGTCGCTCCTTCCCCGAATTCGGGTTCCGCTCCGGGTCAAGTTTTTGATCGCGCTGATGTTCCTCGTGACGAGCGTGGTGGGCGCCATCACGTTGACGATGGCGAACCTGTTCCATACCGACAAGAAGACCTATATTCACGATCTCACCTCGATGATTGCGCTCCACACGGCCGCGGAGACGCGATCGCTGCTCGTGGGGTATCAGGAACGGATCAACGTCTTCGCGCGGTTGATGGGGGATCGGCGCGTGGATCCCGACGAGAAGGCGCGTTTGCTCAAGGCGCTGTTCAAGGATTTCCCCGACGTGGTGGCCGTCTCACTCTATGCGGGCGGGCGGGAGCCCGTCACCGTGTATGACGTGGCCAAGCTCGATGTCGCCGGATTGACCAAACAGGCGTTTTTGGCGTTCCGACGCGACCGGTCGGTTCCGGTTGACCGCATCCGAGCCGGGGCGGTGTTCGTCGAGAACTCCACGCTCCTGCCCGCGCTGCCCACGCTGACGATGGCCGTGTCGCGCCCCTCCCCCGACGGGGGAACCCCGGTGGTGGCGGCCGCGGTCATTCGGCTTGACAGCCTCCTGCGGTTGGCGCGTCGGTCGGTGGCGTTCGAGACATTCGTCGTCGACAGCCGCGGCGCGGTCCTCGCCCACACCGACCCCGGCCTGGTGGCGCGTCGCGCGCCGGTGAGCTGGATCCCCGAGTCCGCCCTGCAATGGCTCCTAGGACCGGAGAGCGGCGGTGGATCGGAGCCCATGGGGTTCACAAAGGAATACGTGCATGAGGGGGTGGAGATGATCGGCGGCTTCGCCCGGGTGGAATTCGGGAATGTGCTGGCCGGCGTACAAATTCCGAAAACGGCCGCGTATCTCACGGCGCGCGAGCTCCTGAATAACCTCATCGGCGTCGCATTTCTGCTGTTAACGGCCGCGGTGGTCGTGGGGCTCTTATGGTCGCGGCTCATTACCCGGTCGATCGAGCGTCTCTCGGCGGCGACGCGCGCGGTGGCGAAGGGAGACTTTGATATCCAGCTTGCTCACCGTTCGCGCGACGAGATCGGGAGCCTCGCGGAATCATTCAACCAGATGACCTCGGAGCTCAAGGTGCGGGAGCACGCCCTCAAACAGGCCCAGGCCGCGCTGATCCAATCCGCAAAGATGGCGGCGTTTGGTCAACTGGGTGCCGGCATTGCGCACGAAGTCAAAAACCCGCTCGCGGGAATTTTAGGGTATGCGCAACTTGCGATGCGAAAGGTCGGCAAAGAGGACACCACCTATACACACCTCACGATCATCGAAAAAGAAGCACGGCGTTGTCAGATCATCATTGAGAGCTTGTTGCGATTCGCGCGGCAGGAGCCGACCGAGTACTCGATCGTCGATCTGAACCGGGTTGTGGAGGAGGGAATCGCCATCGTTGACCACCAGTTGACGATCCATCGGGTCAACATCGAGAAGCGGTTGTCGCCGGTTCCCGCCATGAGGGGTGATGCGAACCAGCTCCAGCAGGTCCTCATGAATTTGCTGATCAACGCTCAGCAGGCTCTGGAGCCCGACGGCGGCACGGTCCGGGTTGCCACCCGCGTCTGCAACGGGTTCTTGGAATTACGCGTCTCGGACACGGGGCCTGGAATCCCGCCGGAGATTCAACCGAAGATCTTTGAACCGTTTTTCACCACAAAACCGGCGGGGAAGGGAACCGGCCTGGGGCTTTCGGTGACGTACGGGATCGTCCGCGACCACAAAGGGGAGATCCGGATCGAGAGCGAACCGGGGCAAGGAACCACATTTGTCTTGACGTTCCCGGCCGATGAGGCCCTCGGATCAGCAGAAGCCGGCGGCCCTCGTGTTGCGGCCGCCGCCTGAGGGGACGCCATTCCCGGGAGAGACAAGACCGACGATCCGAACTATACTGGTCACGATCGTCATCAGGCCAAATGATGCTAGACATTAAGCGCCCCCGGGAAGAGGCTTCCAAGTTTCGTGTGCTGGTCGTCGATGACGAGCCCAGCCTGCGCGGCGTGCTCGGGGAATTGCTGGGCGAGGCCGGATATTACGTGGAGACGGCCGAGAGCGGCGAACAGGCGCTGGAACGGATCCGGAACTCGACATTCCACGTGGTGCTGACGGACATTCGGATGGGCGGGATGAACGGGATCGAGCTCATCCGCCTGATCCGGAATATGAGTGTGCAGACCGAGGTCATCGTCATGACCAGCCATGCCTCGTTCGCGACGGCGGTTGAAGCCCTCCGGCTGGGCGCCTACGATTACCTGTTGAAGCCGTTCGAGGACTTGGAGGCCGTGCTCGCGCTCGTGAAACGGACGATCGACAAGATTCGGTTGGTCATCGAGAACCGCAACCTGATCGAGAACTTAAAGCAAAAAAACGAGGAACTCGAACAGCTGAATCGGTCGATCCACGAGTTAGCCGTCCGCGACGGGCTCACCGGTCTCTATAATTATCGCTACCTCCAGGAGGCGCTTCGCGCGGAGGTCGGCCGGTCGGAGCGACATGGCTCCCCGCTCTGTCTGCTGATGATAGACGTGGACCACTTCAAACAGTACAACGACCACAACGGCCATCTGGACGGCGACGAGGTGCTCAAGACCATCAGCCACATCCTCGCCGAGCGAGCCCGGAAGTCGGATATCGCCGCCAGATATGGAGGCGAGGAGTTTTGTGTCGTTCTCCCGGAAACGCGATCCGATTTTGCGGTCAAGGTCGCCGAGGATGTTCGGCAACTGGTCGAGACCTACCCGTTTCTGAACCGCGACAAGCAACCGCTCGGCAAGGTGACGATCAGTATCGGCATCGCGGCGTTTCCGGCCGACGGAGACTCCCCGCGGGCGCTGATCGATCGCGCAGATCAATCGCTGTATCGAGCCAAAACCGACGGGCGCAACCGGGTGCGGTTGTCCAGTGACGCATCGGAGTCGTCCGGCGGGACACCGGTCGCCGCCTAACCTCCCCCTCCGTCCGCCGCCGTCGCCTGCGCCTCCAACGCTTCCCAACGGGCGTAGCAGGCCGCAAGCTCCCCGGTCACCGACTCCAAGCGCGCCAACGTCGCGGTCACGGCCTCACCCGGCTGCTGATAGAATGCCGCCCCGCTGATCGTGGCGTGCAGTTGCGCCTGCTCGGCCTCTAGCGACTCAATTTGCTTTGGTAGATCATTGAGTTCACGCTGTTTCTTAAAGGAAAGCTTCTTCAATTTTACGCCCAGCTTCTCAGTGGATGGCATGGCCGCCCGGGCTGATGTGGGGACTCGCGGCTGCGATTCGGGCAATGGTGCAAGCCTGGTCTGTTGATAGCGCAGCCAGTCGGTATACCCGCCGACGTACTCCCCGATCCGCCCCCCGCCCTCGAACACCAGCGTGCTCGTGACCACAGCATCGAGAAATGCCCGGTCGTGACTCACCAGCAGCAAGGTGCCCTGGTACTCGAGCAGCACTTCCTCCAGCAACTCCAGGGTTTCGACATCGAGATCGTTGGTGGGCTCATCCATCACCAGCAGATTGGCGGGCTGCGTGAACAACCGAGCCAGCAGCAAGCGGTTGCGCTCGCCGCCGGAAAGGGTGCTCACCGGAGACCGCAGGCGGTCCGGGGGAAACAAAAAGTCCTGTAAATAGCCCGTGACGTGCCGCGTCCGGCCGTTGACCGTGACCATCTGGTGCTCGGCACCCACGCTGTCCATGACCAGGACCTTGGGGTCGAGCTGCGCGCGCTGCTGGTCAAAGTACGCGACCTGCAGATTGGTGCCGCGATACAGGCGGCCGCTGTCCGGTTCGAGTTCGCCCACCAAGAGTTTGATCAGCGTGGACTTGCCCGCGCCATTGGGACCGATGAGCCCGATCCGATCCCCGCGCATGATGCGCGTGGTCAGATCCCGAACCACCACGGTGTCCCCGTAGCTAAAGTTGACGTCTTCAGCCTCGAACACCAGTTGCCCGGATCGCTCCGCATCATCGAGTGTAAGCTTTGCCGTCCCCACTCGCTCCCGGCGTTGGCGGCGCTGTTCGCGTAACGCTTCCAGCGCGCGCACGCGGCCCTGGTTGCGCGTGCGGCGGGCTTTGACGCCCTGGCGGATCCACACTTCCTCCTGCGCCAGTTTCTTGTCGAACAGCGCGTTGTGGTGCGCTTCCACCGCGATCGCCTCGGCTTTGCGGGTCAGGTAGTCGTCGTAGTTGCCGGGCCACGAGCTGAGTTGCCCCCGATCCAACTCGACGATGCGCGTGGCCAGGCGCTTGAGAAACGCGCGATCGTGACTCACGAACAGCACCGCGCCCGCGTAGCCGGCCAGGAAGTTTTCCAGCCACGTGATGGATTCGATGTCGAGGTGATTGGTGGGCTCGTCCAGCAGCAACACGTCGGGCTGGCACACCAGCGCGCGCGCGAGCATGGCGCGTCGGCGACGGCCGCCCGAGAGGGTCTGCATCGCGGCCTCCCCGTCCAGGTCGATGCGCGCCAAGACGTCTTGCACGCGCTGCTCCAACTCCCAGCCGTTGCGGGATTCCAACTGGTGTTGCAGGTCGGACAGGCGCTGCACGCCAGCGGCGGTGTGTGTGTGTGCCAACTCAGCGGCCACATGATGGTAGTCGGAGAGCAACCGGCCAGCCTCCGCCAGTCCACCCGCCACCACGTCGAACACGGTCTCATCGCTGTCTTGCGCCACGTCTTGCGCCAGGTGGGCGATCCGCGTGCCAGGCCTGACCCAGACCGTGCCCGCATCCGGCACGACCTCGCCGCCCAGGATGCGCAGCAGCGACGACTTGCCCTCGCCGTTGCGCCCCACCAGACACACGCGCTCGCCTCGGCGAACCTCCATCGAGGCCCGCTCCAGGAGCGGACGCGGTCCGTAGGCGAGCGAGACGTTATCGAGGCGAATGAACGGCATGGGAATTGATCGCTGGGGAAGAAATCCGAGTCGGAGGGCGACGATCGCGAACAGCCCCGACCTCAGGAGAGGCGCTACGCCTTGACCCGCGTCACCGCCCCTTCCGACGCCGAGCTGACCATGCCGGCGTACTTGGCGAACACGCCGGTTGTGTACCGCGGTTCAGGAGCTTTCCATGACTTCAAGCGATTCTTTAACTCATCGTCCGTCACGTCGACGTCGAGGCGGCGCTTCGTGATGTCGAACGTGATGAGGTCGCCCTCGCGCACGGCGGCGATCGGCCCGCCCAGCGCGGCTTCGGGGGCCACGTGGCCGGCCATCAGGCCCTTGGTCGCGCCGGAGAAGCGGCCGTCGGTGAGGAGCGCCACGGTGTTGCCCAGGCCCTCCCCCACCAGGGCGGCGGTCACGCCCAGCATCTCGCGCATCCCGGGGCCGCCCCTGGGGCCCTCGTAGCGGATCACGACCACGTCGTTCTCGCTGATCTGGCGTTTCGTCACGGCGGCCATGGCATCCTCCTCGCGGTCGAACACGCGCGCGGGGCCGCGGTGCACCAGCCGCTCGTGGCCGGCGACCTTGACCACGCAGCCTTCGGGCGCGAGATTGCCCTTGAGGATCACCAATCCCCCGGTGGGCTTGAGCGGTTTGGCCATCGGCAGGACGACTTCCTGGCCGGGCGTTTCGACGGCAACGGCGGCCTCCTCGGCCAGCGTCTTGCCGGTGGGCGTCAGTTGCGTGCCGTCCAACAAGCCGGCCTTCACCAGACGTTGAGCCACCAAGGGGATGCCGCCCGCGTGGTCCAAATCCGCCGCGACGAACCGCCCGCCGGGTTTGAGATCGGCAATCAAGGGCGTGCGCGCGCTCACCGTGTCGAAGTCGTCGATCGTGAGCGGAATCCCCGCCTCGCGCGCCATCGCCAGCAGGTGCAGGACGGCATTGGTGGAGCCGCCGGTCGCGGCCACGCCCACGATCGCGTTCTCGAACGATTTGCGCGTGAGGATCCGGCTGGGGCGAAGATCCCGGTTGAGCATGTCCATCACCACCCGTCC
>Ga0154928_153_pt1 | contig 9778 bp, 6 predicted proteins | sample RifCSPhighO2_01_FD_105896 | JGI IMG/M metagenome (GOLD analysis project Ga0154928, IMG submission 105896) | Nitrospirae bacterium RIFCSPHIGHO2_01_FULL_66_17 | reverse complement strand
CCGCGCTGCCCGAGCCCCGCGCGGCGATGGGCGTCGCCGTGCTCGACGGGCGGTTGTACCTCGTCGGCGGGTGGGCGGCGGATCGGTCGGTGATGGCGAGCGTGCGCGCATGGCGCGATGACTGATCCCCCGGTCCGGACCTGCGTGGTCGGGATCGTCCTGTTTCACGGCGTGGAGGAGCTTGATTTCGCCGCGCCGTACGCCGTTTTCGCGGCGATGCGCCGCCTGCAGATCCAAACCGGCGATCCGGAACTGCCCGAGACCCACGTCCTCGCGATCACGCGAACGCCCGGGATCGTCCACGGCGCGAACGGCCTTCGCTTCCTGCCCGACTACGATCTGACCATGTGCCCCGACCTTGACGTCTTGATCGTGCCGGGATCCGGTGAAATCGGGGAGCCGACGGTTCCCGAGATGGAGGAGGGCGGTCTTTGGGAGTTCGTCCACGATCGGGCGGCGCAGGTTCGCGGCCTGGCGGCGGTCGGGACCGGCTCGTTCGTCCTGGCGAAGGCCGGTGTGCTGTCAGGACAGGCGGCGACGACGCACTGGAAATACCTCGATCGACTGGCCCGGTTCGAAGGAGTGACCACGTGCGGGACGGGCGTGGTCGAATCCGGCATGGTGTGGACCGCGAGAAGCGGGACCTGGGGCGTCCGGCTCGGACTCGCGTTGATCGGCCGCCTGTGGGGCGACGCAGCGGCCCGTCGCGTGGCCCGGGAACTCGGCGAAGAGGAGGGAGCCCCCCCGCCCGCGCCGTGACAACGCCAGACCCATCGCCTATAATAACGCCGCCGATGGCGCCCATCCGTCACATCCACCTCATCGCCGTGTGCGGCACCGGGATGGGGTCGCTCGCCGGCCTGCTCAAGGCCTCGGGCTACCACGTCACGGGATCGGACCTCAACGTCTACCCGCCGATGAGTACCTGGCTCGCCTCGCGGGGGATCGTGCCCTACTCGGGGTTTCGGCCCGAGCACCTCGACGGCGCGGACCTGGTCGTGGTCGGCAACGCCGTGTCCAAGACCAACCCCGAAGTGGTCGCGATGCTGGAGCGGGGCCTGCCCTACCGGTCGTTCCCCCAGGCGCTCGCGGAGTTCTTCATCGGCGACCGGCACGCGATGGTGGTGGCCGGCACCCACGGCAAGACGACGACGAGCGCGCTGCTCGCGTGGGTGCTGACCGCGGCGGGGCGCGATCCCAGCGCGATGATCGGCGGGTGGGCCAAAAACTTCGATGGCAATTATCGGCTGGGCAAGGGGGAGCACGTCGTGGTGGAGGGCGACGAGTACGACACCGCCTTCTTCGACAAGGGCCCCAAGTTCCTGCACTACCGCCCCCGCACCGCGATCCTCACCAGCGTCGAGTTCGACCACGCCGACATCTACCGCGATCTCGACCACGTCGTATCGGCGTTCACCGCGTTCGTGGGGCTGATCCCGCGCGACGGCCTGCTGCTCGCCGCGGACGGCGATACGACGGTCGCGTCGGTGGCGGCGCGCGCGGGGTGCCTGGTCGAGCGGTACGGGTTCGAGCCGGGCGGGGAATGGACGGCCGAGCGCCTCCGGGCCGAGGACGGCAGGATGATGTTCGACGTCCGGCGCGCGGGGAAGCCCTACGGCGCGTTCCGCCTCCCGCTGCTCGGCCGGCACAACGTGATGAACGCGCTCGCGGTTGTCGGCGCCGCGCACCACGCGGGCCTGACGCCCGGCCAGATCGCGGCGGGGTTTGAGACGTTCGAGGGGATCAAGCGCCGCCAGGAGATCGTGGGGACGGTGCGCGACGTCATCATCATGGACGACTTCGCCCACCATCCGACCGCCATCCGCGAAACCCTGGCCGGGATCAAGATGGGATACCCGTCGCGTCAACTCTGGGCGATCTTCGAGCCGCGCTCGGCGACCAGCCGCCGCCGCGTGTTTCAGGACGCGTTCGCCGAGGCGTTCGATCTGGCCGACCGGGTGATTCTCGTCAAGCCGTTCGCCTCCGACAAGCTCCCCGAGGCCGAGCGGCTCGACGCCGCGCGCCTGATCGCCGATCTCGGGCGCCGTGGCGTGCACGCCGCGCTGCTGCCCACCGCCGACGACATCGTGCGGACGATCGCCCCGCAGTTGGCGCCGGGCGATCTGGTGTGCGTGATGTCGAGCGGGGGATTTGACGGCATCCACAGTAAATTGCTGGCGGCGGTTGCCTCGCTGGCTCCGGCGGCATGAAGCCGCTTCGTAAACCGCCGGCCCTCAAAAAGGGGGACCTGATCGGCGTGGTCGCGCCGGCGGGCGTGGTCAAGGCCGAGGACCTGGGCAACGGCGTGCGCCGCCTCGAAGAGATGGGATTCCGTGTGGCGCTGGGCCGGTCGCTGTACCAGAGCGCGCGCTACCTCGCGGGTCGAGACGAGGAGCGCGCGGCGGATCTCGCCGAGATGTTCGCGAACCCCGAGGTCAAGGCCGTGGTGGCCGCCCGCGGCGGGTACGGGACCTCGCGGGTCATCCCCCTGCTGGATGCCAAGGCGCTCGCCCGGTCGCCGAAGATCTTCGTGGGCAGCAGCGACCTCACCTTGCTCCTCCACTTCCTGCGGAGCGCCTGCCACCTGGTGACGTTCCACGGGCCGATGGTCAGCCCCAATTTCGGCAAGTACTCGTCGCCGACGACGAACGGCGAATTCGTCCGCATTCTGGGCGCCACCACGCCGCCCGGCCCGATCGACGTCACGGGCGTCAAGGTGCTCAAGGGCGGCAGCGGCGAGGGCATCCTGACCGGCGGCTGCCTCTCGCTCGTGTGCCAGACGATCGGGACGCCGTATGAAATCCAGACCGAGGACGCGATCCTGTTTTTGGAAGACATCAATGAACCGCCGTATCGGATCGACCGGATGCTGACCTACCTCAAGCAGGTGGGGAAGTTCGAGGGGGTGCGGGCGGTCGTGTTCGGGCTGATGCCGGACTGCCATCCCTCGCCGCAGGAGCTCTACACGCTGGAGGACGTGATCCGCGACGTCCTGGCCGACCTGCCGTGCCCCATCCTCTACGATTTTCCCTCCGGCCACGGCGGCACCAACGTGACCTTGCCGTTCGGCGTCCGCGCTGCGGTGGAGGGCGCGACGCTGAGCATCCTAGAGGCGCCGGTCAGCTAGGGACAGGTCACCGTGGTGGTGACCGGGGGCAGGGGAGAGGCGTTGCCCGCGATGTCTTTGGCGATGAATGTGAAGTCGACGTCGCCCAAGCTCGCGTCCACGGTTGCCGTCCAGGTGGTCTTGTCGTCGGCGCCGACCAGCAGCCGTTCGAAGTTTCCGGGTTCGAGCATGAGGATCGCCGTGGACTCCTCCGTCGTTTTCGTTCCCGTGAAAGTCACGCGGGGCGGTCCCGTGGTCGACACGGTGCAGGACGCCGCGGTGATCCCTGGTTTCGCCGGCGCTGTCTTATCCAGCCTGATCTGATACGACGCGGCCGCACTCACGTGGCCGGCGTCGTCGATCGCGACGAACGACAGTAGGTTCGGTCCCTGCGACAGTTCGGCGGGATACTCCCACCCGGTGTCGCGGCTCGGCGAAACGATCCGGTTCTTGACCTCGTTGTTGAGGGTGGGGACGATCGATGTTCCGGTCGGCTTCAGTCCAGCCAGAATCACGGGAGTGGTGTTGGTGATGAGCGGCGCGAAGGGTTGGAGCGGGATCGACACGGCCCCGACCGTGGCTGAACGCGTGCTGCTGCTGGAGGCCGTCACGGTGTACGAGTACTCGGGGCACCCGGGATCGGCCGCTAGGCAGGTGAGCAATCCCACGTGCCGGAAGGCGGTGCCGGTCACGGCGGAGAACACACCGCTCGTCGGCGAGCCGTTGTCCAGCAACTCCCATCTCACGACGTAGCTCGTCGCGCCGAGCACGGGGGTCCAAGTGATGGTGTTTTCGCCCCGGCCGGCGATGATGGTCACCCCCTGCGGGACGTTGGCGTCCGGTGCGGCGGGCGTTGCGTACACGCGGGCCGACGGGCGGCCCCTGCCCTGGGGGAACCGCGGGGTGACGCGAACGCCGTAACGGGTGCCGTTTTCCAGGCTGGAAATTCGGGAGGGGGACCCCGCGGACAGGGCGAGCGACGTGGTGTAGTCAATCGCCGTGATGGCGTCCGTCCATCTCACCGTCACGAGTCGGTCCCCGGCCGTCACTGAGACCGCCGCGGTTTGCCCCGGCTGCCCCCCGACCCCGGCCGACGCCGCACTTTCCACCCCCGTGGACGAGACGGCGGTCACCACGTAGTGGTAGTCGGCGCCCGCCTCAAGTCCGGTGTGGACATAGGCCGTGGCGGCGCCCACCTCGATCCGGGTTCCGTTGAACGGTGTCACGCCCGCGGTGAAGCTCCAGTAGACGCGGTATGTCGCGCCGGTCACGGACTGCCAGAACAAGGCGTTGCCGTCGGGGCCGGGCGTCACGGACACGCCGGTCGGCGCGCCGGAGGCCGCGGACGGGATTGCCGACACGACGACGGAGGTGTCGTCCGTGCGGGTGACCGTATACCTGTGGAGGATGCCGTTGGCGAGGGGCGCGTGCGTGACCGACCCGGGTCCCGACGCGTCCGTCAGGCGCGCGGCATCGGTTTCCCATTCGATGCGGTACGAGTCCACCCCACTTACCAGGTTCCACCCGATCGTCACGGCGCGGTCCTCCGCAGTGACCGTGACGTTGGTCGGCACGCCGACCAGGACGGGGGGCGCGACGATGTCGGTGGTAGACGGCGGCGGTGCCCCCGAGATCGGCGGTGGAGCCGGGGGGACGGGCGGCGACGGCATCTCGATCGGGCTCCCGCATGCGGTCAGCGACGTGAGCGCGAGGAGCAGGGCCGACGCGGCCCAATGAGGAACGGGTTTAGGGGGACAGCCGGCGCAGGTGGGGGACCAACTCCGACAGTGCCACGTCGGTTTGAGCTTTGGTCGCCATGTCGCGAACCACCGCCGTCCCCTTGGCGATCTCGTCGTCCCCCAGAATGACCGTATGGCGGACGCCAAGCTTGTCCGCCCGGCGCATCTGGCTTTTAAGACTGCCCTGGTCATAATCGGTTTCGGCCCGGATTCCGGCGTCCCGCAGGGCGGTGACGAGTCCGATCACGCGGCGCTTGGCGTGGTCCCCCAGCGTCGCGATGAAGACGTCGGCGGACGGGGAGGCCGGATTCCCCTTGGTGAACAGGGCGATCACCCGTTCTATTCCCAGCGCGAACCCCACGCCGGGGGTGGGCGGCCCGCCGAGGCCCTCCACGAGGCCGTCGTAGCGGCCCCCAGCCGCGATCGTGTTCTGGGCGCCCAGGCCCTCCGCGGTGAACTCGAACGCGGTCTTGGTGTAATAGTCCAGGCCGCGGACCAGGCGCGGCTCCAGCGTGTACGCGAGACCCACGTCGTCCAAACCCGCGCGCACCGCGTCGAAGTGGCCGACGCACTCCGGCCCGAGATAGCTCGTGATGGCGGGCGCGTCGCGGGTCAGCGCACGGCACTCCTCCCGCTTGCAATCGAGCACGCGCAGGGGGTTTGTCTCGATCCGCCGTTGGCACGCCTCGCAGAGACCGGACGCGCGGGTCATGAGAAAGTCCTTCAGCGCGTCTCGATACGCCGGACGGCAGAGCAGGCAGCCCAGGCTGTTGAGGAGCAGCGTGACGGGCGCGACCCCGAGCGCGCGGAAGAACCGGTCGAGCAGGACGAGCTGCTCCACGTCGAGCAGGGGGCTCGCCGATCCGATCGCCTCGGCCCCGACCTGATGAAATTGGCGGAACCGTCCCGCCTGGGGGCGCTCGTGGCGGAACATCGGGCCGACGTAGTACAGCTTGGTCAACGGCGACTCGGTCCAGAGGTGGTGCTCGATGTACGCCCGGATCGCGCCGGCCGTGCCTTCCGGTCGCAGCGTGAGCGACTTGCCGTCGAGGTCAGGGAACGTGTACATCTCCTTCTCGACCACGTCGGTCGTCGCGCCGAGCCCCCGCGCGAACAGCTCGGTGGCCTCGAAGATCGGGATCTTGATCTCGGCGTAGCCGAAGGTGTCGAACAGCGTCCGCGCGGTCGATTCGAGGACCTGCCACGAGGGCATCTCGCCCGGAAGAATGTCCTTGACGCCGCGGATGGCCTGAATTTTGGGAGCGCTCACGTCACCGTTCCGTCCGATTGGGCGCTCATCGTACCGTTGACGGGCGCGCGAAGTCAATTTGGACTCCCATGAGTCCGTGGCTCACCCGCGCGCGAATAAAATCCCCCCATCCCCCCTTTATTAAAGGGGGGGCCAAAGGGGACAATGCAATCCCCCCTTGGCAAAAGGGGGGTAAGGGGGGATTTCCCGAGCAGTTTGTCATGGGCCGTCGGCTCACCCGTGCATCATGAAAATCCCCCCTTTGAAAAAGGGGGGCACGGGGGGATTTTCTAACCAGGCTGTTTGACAGTGTTCGCGCCCATTTGCTATAAGGAGCGGGCCTGCGGCGGCGTACCCAAGTGGCTAAGGGAGCAGTCTGCAAAACTGCGATGCGGCGGTTCGAACCCGCCCGCCGCCTCCACTTGGGCGCCACCGTGTCACGGCGCAACCCGCCCCCGTTCCGGTCCTTCCCGACCAACCCCTGATCGCTCGCCTTGCCTGGTCGTCGGGATCGGGTACACTATTAGAGCCCGACGAGGACACTCCTGCATGGTATCTGTGCGATCGGTCCGCTTCCGCGAGACGGCGGTTGTCGCCGGGGGCTCAGTCGCTCGCCGATGACGACGGGCCCGCCCCGAGATCCCCACGACCCGCAGCCGGGGAGTCGCCCGGCTGAGGGTTGTCCTGCGCCGGTTCCTCTCCCGTCATCTTCCACTGTCCTTCCGGGACTTGCGACCTTGTCATTCCCCGAGATCGTGCAGGCGATCACCCGCGCCATGGACATGAGTCCTCGGGAAATCGAGCAGCGGAAAGCGTTCCTGCAATTGAGCGAACGCGACGCGGCGCTGCTGTCGACGTTCCACGATCGCCTCGTCGGCGCGCAGACGGCATTCGTCGACGGCTTCTACGCCCACTTGCTCGCGTTCGAAGAGACGCGCGCGTTCCTTCCCGACCAGGCGACGATCGAGCGCCTCAAACGGACCCAGGCGGCGTATTTCGAGAGCCTCACGGCCGGCGTCTACGGAGCCGACTACGTCCAGAACCGTCTCCGCGTGGGCGTCGTCCACCAGCGGATCGGCCTCGCCCCGAAGTGGTACCTTGGCGCCTACAGCCACTACCTCTGCACCCTCATGACGTACATCTGGGAAGCGGGGGGGACCGATCCTCGCACAGTGATCGAGACCATGCAGGCCTTGGTGAAGGTCGTGCTCTTCGACGTGGGGCTCACGCTCGACACCTACCATCACGTCGACCGGTCGACGATCGCCGAACTCCAGGCCTACGCCCAGCGGCTCGTCACGAGCATTCCCTCCGGGCTTCTGGTGTTGTCGGCCGACCTCCGGGTGCTGTTCGCGAATCGCGCGTTTCTCGAGATGGTCGGCGCGTCGCCGGACCGCGTGGTGGGGATGCCCCTGGAGGCGTTCTTCCCGGGCGTCGCGTGGTGGGATCGCGTCGCCCGCGTGCTGGGCGTCGGAGACACGCACTCGCGGATCGAACTCGATCTGGTCACCGGGCAGACGACGAAAAACGTGCAGATCACGCTGGCGAGGATCGATGCGTCGAACCGCCGGGACAACGAGCAGGGGCCCGACGGGCCGCGGCTGCTGCTGGTGCTCGACGATCTGACGGAGCGCAAGCAGGCCGAGGCCGCGCTCCGCGAGAGCCAGCGCAGCTTGTCCACGTTGATCAGCAACCTGCAGGGGATGGTCTACCGCTGCGCGAACGACCGGGACTGGACCGTGGAGTACATGAGCCCTGGCGCCCGCTCTCTCACCGGGTTCGCGGCGGAGGACTTCATGCAGCGGCGGGTCGTCTACGCGAGCCTGATCCACCCCGACGATCAAGAGCGGGTGTGGAACGAGGTTCAGGCGGGCGTGGGCGCCAGGAAGCCGTTCCAACTGGTGTACCGCCTCCGCACCGCGAGCGGTGAAGAAAAGTGGGTGTGGGAGCAAGGCCGAGGGGTGTTCGCTGAAGACGGCGCGCTCCAGGCGCTGGAGGGGTTTTGCGCGGACATCACGGACCAGAAGCGGGCGGAGGAGGCGCGGCGCGAGAGCGAGGACCGCTATCGGACCCTCGTCGAAAACGCCCACGACATGATCCAGAGCGTGGGGCCCGACGGCCGGTTTCTATTCGTCAACCGGGCGTGGCTGGACACGATGGGATACACCGAGGAAGAGGTCCGGTCGCTGAGCCTGTTCCAGGTCATTCACCCTCGGGCGCAGCGTCACTGCCAGGAGTTGTTTGCCGACATCGTGGCGGGGGCCTCCATGGTGGCCGTTCAAGCCGAGTTCGTGGCCAAGGATGGACGATCGGTCCTGGTGGAGGGCAACGTCACGGGCCGGCACGTGGACGGCCGGCTGGTCGCGACGCAGGCCATTTTCCGGAACGTCACCGAGCGCCGCGCGTGGCAAGAGCGTCTCCACCATGTGGCCAGCCATGACGCGTTGACGAACCTGCCCAACCGGGCCGTCTTCATGGACCGATTGAGCCAGGCGTTGGTTCGGGTTCGACGGTCGTCGCGGCCGCTTGCCGTCCTGGTCCTCGATCTGGACCGCTTCAAACTCATCAACGACACGCTGGGACACGCGAGCGGCGACCGGTTGATCCTGGCGGTCGCCCAACGGTTGACCGAGTGCCTGCGGGACGGCGATACCGTGGCGCGGTTCGGCGGCGACGAGTTCGCGGTGTTGCTTCCGGAAATTGCCAGGGCCCGCGACATCGTGACCATCGTCGACAAGATCTTCGCGGCCCTCAAGGCGCCCTTCCTCATCGACGAGCAGGAGCTGTTCGTGACGACCAGCATCGGCATCAGCATCGCCCCCGACGACGGGGAGGATGCGGGGACGCTGGTGAAACACGCGGATGCCGCGATGTATCGCGCCAAGGACCAGGGTCGAAACAACTACCAACTGTATTCTCCGGCCATGAACGTCAGCACGCTCGAACGATTGTCGCTGGAGAGCAGTCTCCGCCGGGCGCTAGAGCGTCGGGAGTTCGTGGTGCACTACCAGCCCCAGGTGGACATTCCAACCGGGCGGATATGCGGGATGGAGGCGCTGGTCCGATGGCAACACCCGGACCTGGGCCTGGTGTCACCCGGGAAGTTCATCCCGCTGGCGGAGGAGACGGGGTTGATCGTCCCGATCGGCGAGGTCGTGCTGCGCGCGGCGTGCGCCCAGAGTCGAGCGTGGCGGGACGCGGGCTTTCCCCCCTTCCCGATCACCGTGAACCTGTCCGCGCGCCAGTTCCGGCAGTCCGACCTCAAGGACGCGATCGCCCGCATCGTCCGCGAGACGGGGCTCGATCCCGCCATGCTGGAACTGGAACTGACCGAAAGCCTGCTGATGGACCACACGGACCGGACGGTGGAGACCCTCGACCATCTGCACGCGATGGGCATCCGCCTCTCCATCGACGACTTCGGGGTCGGGTATTCGTCCCTGAACTACTTGAAGCGCTTTCCCATCCAGACGCTCAAGATTGACCAATCGTTTGTCCGCCACATCACCAGCGACGCGGACGATGCGGCGATCTCGACGGCGATCATCGCGATGGCCCACAGTCTCAGGTTGAGAGTGGTGGCCGAGGGGGTCGAGACCGAAGACCAGTTGGCTTTTCTGATGGCGAAGGGCTGCGACGCGGTGCAGGGGTATCTCTTCAGCCGTCCGCTGCCCGCGGACGCCA
>Ga0154928_133_pt6 | contig 9959 bp, 9 predicted proteins | sample RifCSPhighO2_01_FD_105896 | JGI IMG/M metagenome (GOLD analysis project Ga0154928, IMG submission 105896) | Nitrospirae bacterium RIFCSPHIGHO2_01_FULL_66_17 | reverse complement strand
CGTGCCAGGGGCTGGAGGTCATCGGCGACGAACCGGATGTCGGCGGCGGATGGTTTCGGCGGATCGTGCTGCGGCGACGGGAACGGACGGCTTACGGGGACGGCGATCCCGAGGCGGGTACAATCTGAAACAGACGTAGCGCGCCTGCGCTGGCCGCAAGCCGCGCGCGCCCTTGCCGGGTCAGTGCGTCAAGATTGGCGAGGGTCGCTCGCGAGAACCGAAACTCGGTGCGATCAGCGATGTAGCGGTCATCGATGAGGAGGTAGTCGACCTTCCGAGCCTGGAGCCGTTGATACCACAGGTCGCTCGACTGTTCCGTAAAGAGCTCGACGGGAGGATCGTCCGAAGTGGGGACGGGCCACAGCAATTCGCGTCCCGTGTAGTATCGAACCTCGGAAAACCACTGCGTGACGATGCGTGCGTGCGGCGGCGTGTTCTGCGCGATGGTCGCGGTCATCTGCATGAATTCCTTCGATGGATTGAAATTGACTCGGTAATTGGGCATGGTGGCAACGTGATGGATTGCCATCGACAGGAGAACCAGAAACCCCGCGAGGGTTGCCGGACGACCTCCCAGTCGCTGCAACGCATCCACCGCGAGAAAGGCCGCCAACGGAAGGAGCAACAGCGTGTGTCGCTCCACAATGCGACGGTCAATGAAAAACATCAACGCGAGCAGTGCGAGTAAAACAACCAGATAGTGATAGGGATACCCTCGCCGGTCTCGCGCCAGGAGGATTGCGACGGGCAATCCCAGCATAACCAGGGTGATGGTCCCGTATGTGGCTTTGAGGGTATCCCAAAAGATGGACAAGGGGACGTAGATCATGTGGGCTGACCAGAGTTCGGCGTGCTGCGTGGGATAGGCGAACAGCAGGGGATGCTCCCCGCGGGCGAACGTCGGGCCGAGATACCCCACGGCGATGACGGCCGCCGGACCGACGATCCACGCGAGCACCTGACTGCGGGCCCGTTGTTTTCGAACCACGGTCCACAGCAGCACGAGTCCGTAGAATCCCAGCACGACCAGACCGGTCTGTTTGGTCCAGACGAGAAGACCGGTAAAGATTCCCGACCAGAAGGCGTCTTGCTTTCGACCGTCGCGAAGCGCTTTGGCAAACCACCACCAGGACCCGAAAAAGACGAGAGTCGTCAGCATTTCCGTATACAAGCGAAGGTTGTACATCACAAACAAGGGCGTCGCCAGTAACGCCAGCGCGACGCTTCCTTTTTGGACCGGATCGAGCAGACGGCCCGGGCCGATGAGGACGAGAACCAGCAGTCCGGCTGCGACGACGAGATTGAGGTAGAAAAACACCGGAAGGCCGACCACAACGTATCCGACGGCGGTGAGGAGATGGAAGAGCGGGGGATAATCGAGCGGCAACGGCTCCGCCAGGACCGCCGTGGTCGTCGTGACCAGTCCTTTTGCGCCGACGATGGCCAGCGCGACCAGCGCGTGCCAACACTCGTCGGTGAATAAAATGGCGGTGGCGGCAAATCCGGTCAGCCGGAAGAAGGTCGCGGCGGCCACCCCCGCGGTGACGACGAGCGCGGCGCGCCCGATGTGCGGATGATCCCACAATGGCTTCACGGCACTACGGCATCCTCAGCGCCTGGACGATGCCCAGTCGGCTCGCCCGCACGGCGGGGAGCACGCCGCCGAACAGGCCCATGACCAGCGCGAAGATCAGGGATTGGAGGGCGATCGCGGGGGAGAGGATGAAGCGGAAGGCGATCTCCGTGAAGGTCGCGAAATTCATGGCCGAGATCGAGACGACTTGCAGACCCGATGCGGCGAGGATGCCCAGCAGCCACCCGGCCGCGGACAATGCCAGCGCCTCGACGACGAAGGCCGTCCAGATCGCGCGGCGCGGAAATCCCAGCGCGCGCATGGTGCCGATCTCGGTGGTGCGGTTGGCGACCGCCGCGTACATCGTGATCATCGCGCCGATCACCGCGCCGAGGCTGAAGATCACCGTGACCATCAGGCCGAGGACGCGGATGAAGTTGGCCATCACCTCGGACTGCGCGCCGTAGTACGCGGTTTCGCGGCGCACGTCCACCGTGAGGCGCGGATCGGCCTCCAGGCGGGCCTTGAGCGCGTCAAACTCCGCGGGATCTCGGAGACGGAGCAGGACCGAGGAGAAGACGGTCCGGCGAAACGCCTGCATCATTTGATCGGCGTCGACCCAGATCTCCGAATCGAACGCGCTGCCGCCGGCGTCGAAGATGCCTACCACGGTCCACTCCCGCAGCGCGAAACGCATCGTCTCGCCGAGGCCCGCGCCTTGAAATCGCGACGCCACGGCTCGCCCCACGACGACCTCGGAGGAGCCGGGTCGCCACATGCGCCCCTCGACGAGCTTCACCTGCGGTCGCAGGGTCATCGCGTGCGGCGATGCGCCGCGGATCTGGACGTTCGAGGGTCTCCCGGTCCCGCGCTTGGGGAGGTTGATGATCGCCACTGTCTCCGCCCCCGCGAGGGGCGCGCCGTCGACTCCGGTCGAGATCTCCTGGGACGTCGCGATCGTCCGCGTCTGCTCGCGGGCCAGGAAACTTTGAACCTCCGAGGTTGCCGACCGGCGCACGACGAGAACGTTATCCGGCTCGCCCGTGGTCACCAGGGTGCGTTCGAGCCCGTGGGCCAGCATCAGCACCGCGGCGAAGACGAACACCACGAGGGCGAGTCCGGCGGCCGTCATCGCGGTGGTGAGGCGGCGGGTCCAGAGGTTGCGGAGACTGTACTGGATCGGGATGGCCATACGGGTTATCCCACGCGCCGCAGGCCGTCGGCGATCGTGGTCCGCGCGACGGTCCACGCGGGCACCGCCGCCGCGGCGATCGCCGATGACAGCGCCAGCCCGACCGCGACCGCCACGGTGAGGAGGGACAACTCAAAGACCGGGAAGAACGACCCCACCGCGGCGCCGAACGCCCGCACGATCGGGAAGACCGCGATCACGCCCACCGCGCCTCCGGCGGCCGCGATCAGGAGCGATTCGCCCATAATCAGCCGCGCGATGCGTCCGGGGCTGAAACCGAGCGTCTTGAGGACGGCGTATTCGGTCACGCGCTCGCGCGCGGCCATCGCCATGGTGTTCGCGAGCACGATGAGGATCAGACCCACGATCAGGATCGAGATCACCTGGATGGCCATCAGGATGGCCTCGGTCATCGACACGAATCCCATCTGAAACTCCCGCTCGGTCTCGGTCAACGTCTCGGCCAGCGAGTTGGCGAACAGGGCGTCGACGGCCCGGCTCACGTCGGCGGGTTCGCGCGAGCGGTCGATGGTGAACGTGTAGAAGCCGACCTGGCCCGCGGTGTCGGGGAGCGTCCGACGAACGAATTGGTCCAGCGCCTCCCAGTGGAAGAAAAACTGCGTGTTGTCGGCGGACTTCAGCGTGGTGGTGTACAGGCCGCGGATGACGAAATCCCAGTCGCCGGGATAAAACGTGCCGCGGAGCCGCACCGTGTCGCCGAGCCGCCAGCCGTATCGCGCGGCGAGTTTTTCCCCCACGACGGCCGCGTTGCGCTCCCGGGAGAACGCCTCCATCTGGTCCGGCGGAACGTGGTACTCCGAGAAGATGCGAAACCAGGTCGGCGCATCAACGGCGAACTGGGCGAAGAAGTGTTTCTCGTCGAGGTAGACGCCCCCGAACCAGTTCCCGTAGCTCACCCCGGTTACCCCCGGCGCCTGCGCGATGCGGTCGCGGTAGGCCAGCGGCAGGGAAAAGGCGAGCGAGACGGCGTTGCGGGTGACGAGGCGGTTCTGCTGCGAGGCCTCCACGCCCGCGTACCACGCGCCGACGACGGTGCGGAGGATGGCAAACGCCAGGACGGCGATCGCGAGGCCCAGCATGGTGAGCGCGGTCCGCAGCTTGTGTCGGCCCGCGTTGCGGACAATCAGGCGCAGGGACGTCACGCCCCGGTTTTTCCCGACGAAGCCGACGGCGTCACGGCCACTTATTGGTGCCGTTCAACGCGGTCGCCGTTTTGCAGCGAGGCGGGAGGGTTCACCACCACCCGGTCGCCGGCCGCGATCCCGCCTAGGACTTCCACCAGGCCGTTGGCAGCCGCGCCCGTCTCGATCGGCGTTTCGATCGCCCGCGCGTCGCGGACGACGAACACCGCCGACCGGCCGTCGCGCGACACGATCGCGCCGCCCGGCACCGCGAGGCGCAACGCGGCGGGCGCGTCGGAGGCGGCGCGCGGCGCGGACAGAAACGCCACCTTGGCGCTCATCTCGGGCAGCACGCGCGCGTCCCTGTCCACGAAGCGGATCTTGGTCAACACCGTGGCCTTGGCGCGATCGGCGGTGGGCACGATCGTCTCGACCACGCCCCGGTAACGGGTGTCGGGGAACGCGTCGAGCGTGATCTCGCAGGGCGCGCCGATGCGAACCTGGTCAAGGTTCCGCTCCGAGACGTCGGCCTCGACCAGCAGCGACGTCATGTCGGCGATCCGCACGACCGCGGCCTTCGACGTCGCGGACGATCCCATCGGCGCGACGATCTCGCCCACGTCGGCGTTCTTGGTCAGCACGGTGCCGTCGAACGGCGCGCGGATGTCCGTGTTCGCGAGCTCCACCTCGGCCGACCGCGCGGCGGCTTCGGCCGCGGCGATCACGGCCTCGGCCGAGACGACGCCGGCCTGGGCGCGGATGCGCCGCGCCTCGACGATCTCGAACTCGGAGGACGAGATGAGCTGGGCGTCGAGCAGGCGGCGCTTGCGGTCGTGATCGAGCCGCGCCTCGTCGTCGGCGGCCTTCGCCTGGACCAGCGCCGCCTTCGCCACGGCGACATTGGCGCGCGCCTCCGCGAGGCGGGCCGCCATGTCCGCGCTCTCGATCCGGGCGATCATCTGCCCCGATGTCACGCGATCTCCCGGCCCGACGTACAGGGCCACGAGGCGCCCGGTGGCCTTGGAGGCGACGTCCGCCTGCCGCTGCGCGACGACGTACCCGCTCGCGTTGAGCACCGGGGACGCCGACGCGGCGGACAGCGCGGCAACTGTCGCGACCTGGACCCCGATCCCGGCCGTCTCCCACGATCGCGCCAGCCAGATCGCGAGCCCCGCCAGCGCGAGGAGAACGACCCACAACCACGCCGGAGCGCGACGCCGCTTGGGTAGATGGTCACGGCTGCGGTCGATCGTCAGCGTCGACAGATCAACCTCTTCGGTCTTCAATGCGGGCTCCTTCACTCTGCCGCATTATATCGGGTCTCGGCCGGGAGCGGTAGGGGTTCAATATGGTGAACCCTCGATGAGAAAATCCCCCCTCGCCCCCCTTTGTCAAAGGGGGGTGGGTTTTCCAGGTGGGTACGGAATTTCATGGCGCCTTTGTGATCCCCCCTTAGAAAAAGGGGGATGGGGGGATTTCATGCGCGCATCATGCGCCGCATCCCTTGACACCGGCCCGCCGGTTCGCGTACAGTCTGGCTGCCTTTAATGGCTAGCCCCGTGAGGCTAGAAAGGGAACGTATGACGCACCGACCATCAGAGGGACCTTCCGCGCCCGCCGGGCCTGGAGGGTTTTTTTATGCCTGAGCGCCGCGCGGCGGAGCGGCTCGTGCTCGACGGCCCCGGCGTGCAGCGCGCGCTCAGCCGGATGGCGCATGAGATCCTGGAGCGGAACAAGGGCGTGGAGGGCCTCGCCCTGGTGGGCATCCGCACCAACGGCGTCTATCTGGCGCGGCGGTTGGCGGCCAAGCTGGCCGAGATCGAGAAGGCGGACGTCCCGCTCGGCGAACTGGACATCACGCTCTACCGCGACGACCTGTCCACCAAGAAGGGGCACCCGCTCCTCCGGAAGACCGAGATTCCGTTCGACCTGACCGACCGGCGGGTGATCCTGGTCGACGACGTGCTGTTCACCGGACGGACGATCCGCGCCGCGATGGACGGGATGATGGACCTGGGGCGGCCGCGCGCGATCCAACTCGCGGTCCTGATCGACCGCGGGCACCGCGAACTGCCGATCCGCGCCGACTACGTCGGGAAGAACATCCCGACCGGCTATGACGAGCGCGTGAAGGTCTTCCTGCGCGAGGAAGGCCACGAGGACGCGGTGTGCCTCATCAAAGGATCGCCGGTCGGCGGCTCGCGCGAGGCAACGATCCAGCGTCACGCTAGAGAGGGCGCGTCATGAGCCTCAAGCGCAAGGACCTGCTCGGGATCAAGGATCTTGAGGTCGAGGAGATCAACCTGATTCTGTCGACCGCGGAGTCGTTCAAGGAAGTGGGCGGGCGCGAGATCAAGAAGGTGCCCACGCTGCGTGGCCGGACCGTGGTCAACCTGTTCTTCGAGCCCAGCACACGGACGCGGGCCTCGTTCGAGCTCGCGGCGAAGCGGCTATCGGCCGACGTGATCAACATCTCGGCGGGGTCGAGCAGCGCGGTCAAGGGCGAGACTCTGATGGACACCGCGAAAAACCTGGAAGCGATGGGCGCCGACCTGATCGTCGTCCGCCACGGCTCGTCGGGCGCGCCGGCGCTGCTGGCGCGGGCGCTCCGGTGCTCGGTCATCAACGCGGGCGACGGCGCCCACGAGCACCCCACCCAGGCGCTGCTGGACCTGTCCACGATCCAGGAACGGAAGGGGCGGCTCGCCGGCCTGACGGTCGTGATCGTGGGCGACGTCCTGCACAGCCGGGTTGCACGCTCCAATCTGTGGGGATTGACCAAGCTCGGCGCGCGGGTGCGGCTCGTCGGGCCGCCGACGATGGTGCCGCGCGATCTCGGCGCGTTCGGGGCCGAGGTGTACACGTCGCTGGACGAGGCGCTGGACGGGGCGGACGTGGTGATGACGCTGCGGTTGCAGCTCGAGCGGCAGGGGAGAGCGTTCTTTCCCACGCTCCGCGAGTACGGCCGGCTGTGGGGACTGACGCGCGAGCGCCTGCAGCGGGCGAAGCCCGACGTGCTCGTCATGCACCCCGGCCCGGTCAACCGGGGCGTCGAGATCGCGCCCGAGGTCGCCGACGGCCTGTCGTCGGTGATCCTCGCCCAGGTGACGAACGGCCTCGCGGTGCGGATGGCGGTGCTGTATCTCCTGTCGGGAGGGAAATCCGAGTGAGCCCGCAAGCGAATCCAAAGGACGCGCCGCCGGATCTCGTGATCCGCGGCGGGCGGGTAATCGACCCCGCCAACGGCGTCGACGGCGTGCGCGATCTCGCGCTCGCGGGCGGGCGGATCGCGGCGTGCGCGTCGTCGCTTGCGGTCCCGCGCGGCGCCCAGACCCTCGACGCGACGGGGCTCGTGGTGTGCCCGGGGTTCATCGACCTCCACACCCACGTCCGCGAGCCGGGGTACGAGTACAAGGAGACGGTGGCGTCGGCGACGCGCGCCGCCGCGGCCGGCGGGTTCACCACGATCTGCGCGATGCCCAACACCGATCCGATCAACGATACCCGCGCCGTGACCGAGCTGGTCCTGGAGCACGCGGCACGCGAGGGCGTGGTGAACGTGCGCCCGGTCGGGGCGATCACCAAGGGCTCGCGGGGCGAGGAGCTGGCGGAGATCGGCGAGCTCGCCGAGGCGGGGTGCGTGGCCGTGTCGGACGACGGCCGCCCGGTAATGAGCAGCCTGGTGATGCGCCGGGCGCTGGAGTATGCCCTGGCGTTCGATCTCCCGGTGATCGACCACTGCGAGGACCTGAGCCTGTCGGCCGACGGGGTGATGCACGAGGGCAAGGTCTCGACGATGCTGGGCCTGCACGGCATCCCGGCGGCGGCCGAGGAGGTGATGGTCGCGCGCGATCTTGCGCTCTGCGAGCTGACGGGCGGCCGGCTGCATCTGGCGCACATGAGCTGCGCGGGCTCGATCCGGATGATTCGCGAGGCCAAGGCGCGCGGCGTGCGGGTGACCGCCGAAGCCTGTCCCCACCATTTTTCCTTGACCGACGAGGCCGTGATCGGATTCTCCGCCGACGCAAAGATGAATCCGCCGCTGCGGACCCGCGCCGACGTGCAGGCGGTGATCGAGGGGTTGGCCGACGGCACGATCGACGCGATCGCCACGGACCACGCGCCGCACGCGCCCGAGGAAAAATCCTGGCCGATCGACCAGGCGCCGTTCGGGATCGTGGGGCTGGAGACCGCGCTCCCGCTCGCGCTGGCGCTGACGGCCTCCGGGCGGCTCACGCTCCCCCAGGTCATTCGGCTGCTCACGGCGCAGCCGGCCGCCGTGATCAAGAGCGACCGCGGGACACTCGGCGTCGGCGCGGTCGCGGACGTCACGATCATCGACCCGGCCCGCGAGTGGGTGGTCGACCCCGCGCAGTTTCGGTCGAAGAGCCGCAACACGCCGTTCTCGGGGTGGAAGATGACGGGTGCGGTCGTGAAGACGCTGGTGAACGGGAAGGTGGTGTATGACGCCGTCTAAACGCCAAGCCGTCTTGGTCCTTGCCGACGGGACCGCGTTTACCGGCACGGCGTTCGGCGCCGACGGCGAGGCGGTCGGGGAGGTCGTGTTCAACACGAGCCTGTCGGGGTATCAGGAGATCATCACCGACCCCTCGTACCGCGGTCAGATCGTGACGATGACCGCGCCCGAGATCGGCAACTACGGTGTCAACCCCGAGGACGTGGAGTCGTCCCGTCCCTGGATCGAAGGGCTCGTCGTCAAGGAGTGCTCGCCGCTTCCGAGCAACTGGCGCGCGACGCAGAGCCTCGATGCGTATCTCAAGGAATGGGGCGTGGTCGGGATCGAAGGCCTCGACACGCGCGCCCTGACCAAACACCTGCGCGACTCGGGCGCGCAGGAAGGTGTGGTCTCGACGGTCGACTTCGACATAGACCGACTCGCGGCTAAGGCCAAGGCTTCGCCGGGTCTGGTGGGGCGCGATCTCGTGCGCGACGTGACGTGCGAGAAGCCGTACACGTGGACCGAAGGACCGTGGCGATCCTCCGCTCATCCCTCCCCCCTTGCGGGGGAGGGTAGGGTGGGGGGGAGACCTCAAGTAGTGGTTTATGATTTCGGCGTCAAGCGCAACATCCTGCGCTGCCTCGTCGGGGTCGGCTGCGACGTGCGGGTGGTGCCGGCGACGACGCCGGCGTCGGAGGTCTTGGCGTCGAAACCGGACGGGGTTGTGCTTTCCAACGGTCCCGGCGATCCGGCGGCGGTGACGTACGCGATCGAGACCGCGCAGGCGTTGGTCGGGCGCGTCCCGCTCTTCGGCATCTGCCTCGGCCAGCAGTTGCTCGGCCTGGCGCTGGGCGGCACGACGTCCAAGCTCAAGTTCGGTCACCACGGCGGCAACCAACCCGTCCTGGACCTTGCCACCCAACAGGTGACGATCACCGCGCAGAACCACGGGTTCACCGTCGACCTGGATTCGCTCGGGTCCGACGTTGAGGCCACCCATGTCAATCTGAACGACCGCACGCTGGAAGGCTTGCGCCACAAAAAGCTCCCGATCTTCGCGGTCCAGTACCACCCCGAAGCCTCGCCGGGTCCGCACGACGCGGGGTATCTGTTTCGGCGGTTCGTAGAGATGATGAGAGTTGGATGAGGAAGAAAATGCCCCCCACCCTTCCCTCCCCCGCAAGGGGGGAGGGGATGAAAATAGGTTAATCGGCGATGACGAACAGAGATAAAAAGACTCATCCACCCGCTGATCGGCAATCCACAATGGTATCTGGAACCCCTTCCCCCCTTGCGGGGGAAGGCGGGGATGGGGGGATGTTCACGTCTCGCGCCAGACAACTCCGTAGTAGCCAGACACCAGCGGAGCAGGCGCTGTGGCGGCAGCTTCGCCTCCGGCAGCTCGCTGGTCACAAATTTCGGCGCCAACAGCCGCTCGGACCTTACATCGTTGACTTTGCATGCTTGGAAGCGAGACTGATCGTTGAACTGGACGGCGGGCACCATGCGGCCAGAGCCGAGTACGATGCCGAGCGGACGGCGTGGTTAACGGCGCAAGATTTCCGGGTACTCAGGTTCTGGAATCATGAGGTG
>Ga0154928_181_pt3 | contig 11002 bp, 9 predicted proteins | sample RifCSPhighO2_01_FD_105896 | JGI IMG/M metagenome (GOLD analysis project Ga0154928, IMG submission 105896) | Nitrospirae bacterium RIFCSPHIGHO2_01_FULL_66_17 | reverse complement strand
GGCGGCTCGCCGCGGGTCAGGGCGCGAACGACCCGTTCGCCGTCGAGCGGCGCGGCGGAGGCGAGCCGGGCCTGGAGGATAAGCCGGTCGCGGAAGAGCCGGCGCGGCTGCAACTCGCGGATCATCCGCCGGCGGGCGTCGAAGCCCTCCGCGTCGGGAGACAGCAACCATCGCGCCAATTCAGCCCGCCCCGCGGTCGAGATCGTGGTGTCCAGCCAACGCAGCAGGGAGCGGGGACCGACGATGTCCAGGTCGACGGCGTAGGGGTGGCCCTCCGGCACGACGTGAGCCGCGTCCGGGATCGCCGACCACTCCAGCCGGACGCGGGCGAGGTGGGTTCGTTTGAGCGCGATCCAGGCGTCGAGGCGCCGCAGCCTGGCCTTGAGCCGTCCGTGGGTGCCCGCAACCGCGAGGAAGGCGGCGCCGAAGATCCCGAGGGGGATCCACCCGCCGTGCGCCGGATCCCGAAAGGCCGCAACCCAGACCGCGAGCGCCCCGGCCGTGAAGATCGCGATTCGCCACCGCGTGAACCGGCGGCTGACGGCCTCGGCCCGCTCCCGCGTGCTCCGCAACCGCGCGAGCAGCCGCTCGTACTGCCGGACGACGGCGGTTGTCGCGCCGGATTCGCTCATGAGGCCGATGCGGAGGCCCGGAGGTAGTCGGTGATCCGGGGCGACGAGAGCGTCAGGCCGAGCCGGGATTTTGCCTTTGCGTTGGAGATGACCCGGTCGCGGACGACGGCCGGCGTGGGGCCGACGTCCGGGATCGGGATGCCGTACAGGGCGGACAGAAATCGGTAGAACTCGACCCGTCGAATCGGCGAATCGTCCACGAGGTTGAAGATCTCTCCCACGATCCCCCGGCGGATCGCCAGGTCGATCGCATCGCAGACGTCGTTGATGTGAATGAAGTGGACGAATTGGCGGGAGAGCATCGCGGTGGTGATCCGTCCCTCGGCGAGTCTCGCCCGAAAGGTGTCCCGGCGTTCGCCGTAAAGGCCGCCGCAGCGGAAAATGACGTAGGGCACGCCGCTGTCGATCAGGGCGTGCTCGGTCTGGACCAGGACCCCCTGCCGCTCGGTCTCCACCATGAGATCGCGCGTTTCGTCGATCGACGCATCCCCCGACTCGGGGTAGACGCCGGTCGAGCTGATGAGGATGCCCGAGCGCAGGGTGATCGCGTGCTCGGCCATCCGTGCCGTGACCGCGGCCATGTTGTCGAGGTACGTGGCGCGATAGGTCTCGGGGTTGGACGCGGCCGGGGCGGGGCAAAACACGATGTGATCGGCCCACGCCAGGTGGGGAACGAGCCCGTCGTCGGCGATCGGCATCGTCACGACCGGGCACGGCGGCGAGGCGATCGGTGTCCGTTTGACGCCGCGAAACGCGTAGCGGGCGCCGTGGCGGCGGGCCAACGCGGCGCCCAGCGCACCGAAGCCCAGGATCAGGATTTTCGGGAGAGGGTGTGTCACCACGTCAAACGTAACACATCTCTCGCGGAGGTTGTAGGGGCGAGGCATGCCTCGCCCCTACCCGGCATGTCGATGACGACGTCGGCGATGTCCTTAGAACGATGCCGTCAACCCCGCGTACAGCGACCGGCCGGCCGTTCCGTAGCCGGTCACCTCCTCGTACACGCGATCGAAGAGGTTCTCGACGCGCACGAAACCCGTCACGCCCGGCGTCCAAGCCCGGGAGGCCGACAGATTGACGAGCGAGTAGGAGGGCAGCGTGCCGCCGAAGTCGCGCCGCTCGCCCACATAGCGATAGTCGAGGCGGAGGTCGGCGTCCTTGTCCGGTTGAAACGCCAGCACCACGCCGGCCTTGTTCCGTGGGCGGCGCAGCAGTTGGTCGTTCGTGGAGCCGTCCCTCGTCCCGGTGTAGGTGTACGTCCCCTGGATGCGGGATTTGCTCCCCCGGAGTTCCGCCGACGCTTCCGCGCCCTTGGCCTCGGCGGTATTGACGTTGATGGGCGTGAAGGTGGCGTCGGGCGCGATGAGGTTGTCGTAGCTGGTTCGGAAATAGGTGGCGCCGATCGAGGCGACGCGTTTCGCGTCGTAGCTGAAACCGACTTCATACCCTTTGGAGCGCTCGGGCTTGAGAGACGGGTTGGAGAAGCCGGGGTAGTACAGGTCGTTCAGCGTCGGCGCACGAAATCCCGTCCCGTAATTCGCGAACAGCCGCGCGTGCCACGATTCCGGGGCGACGGTCGCCCCGAGCTTGTACGTGTTTCGGCGGCCGAACGTCGTGTAATCGTCGGTGCGCCCGCCGACGGTGAAGAAAAGCGGCTCGAGCGCGGCGAGCTGATCTTGGACGTAGACGGCGTTGGTGACCACGCGATGCTCGCCGGCGGACAGGAGACCCGCGAGGCGGTTCTGGTATTCGTAGCCGACGGTCAGCAGATTCTCGGGACCGACCGAGAGCGTGTGCCGCCATTCGACCTGGCGCGACTGCGCGTCGAGATTCGAGTCGAACGCCGCGCCCGTCGTGGTCAGGTGGTCTCGCGACCAGCCGAGGAGGAGGCGGTGGTCCCACCACGGGGCGAGCGGCGCCCCCATCGTCAGGCCCAGCACGGCGGCCTTGTCCCGCAACACGGCGGGGCTGTCCGCGAGTTCGAACGTCGGGGGCGGGTACGCGTCGTCGAAATCCGCCGTCGCGTCGGTGAGACGCACCGTGAGGTCAAGCCGGCCTCCGACCCCCGCGCCGCGCCCCATCCGCGCGGCGAACGAGGTGTTGGCATACCCGTCGGGCTCGGCGTTGCCGCGGCGCTCGGTGGCCTGGGAAAATCCACGGGCGGTCGAGCGGGAGATCGAGAACGTCTCGTCCCAGATCGGGCCGCGATCGGAATGGGCCGCCGTCTCCCGCCACGTCCGATACGATCCGCCCTCGACCGTCAGCCGATCGCCCGCGCCCTCCTGGCCCCGCTTGGTGATGATGTTGACGACGCCGGCCAGCGCCTCCGAGCCGTAGAGCGGGCTCTGAGACCCGCGGAGCACCTCGACCCGTTCGACCTGATCCACCGTGAGGTGCGCGAAGTTGAACGCGCCGGTGGTCGGGCTGTTGACTTTCACTCCGTCGATGAGGACCAGGGTGTGGTTAGAGTTGCCCCCGCGCAGAAACAGCGACGTCTGGCCCCCGGGGCCGCCCGACTGGACGACGTCCAGCCCCTCGACCTGCCGCAGGACCTCGCCGACGGTCGGGACGCGCAGCGCTCGGATCGTCGCCTCGTCGATGATCGTGACGGCGCCGGTCATCTGCTCGATCGGCGTTCCGGTCTTCGTGCCTTCGACGATCAGATCGGGGGTGAAGAGTTCCTGGGCGGCGGCCGGCGAGGCGAAAGCGAGCGCGGCGGCGAGACACAGAACACGCACATGATGCGAACGGGTCATGGTGACGACTCCTTGTGGCGGATGATGGACAACGACGATGATGCGACTGCTGGCCCTGTGTGTTCGATGACATCTCGCTCCGCGGTCAGCCGATATTCGATCCGCGCGGGGAACCGGAGCGGGGCCGGCGAGGGCGGCGGCGGGAGCGATCCGATGCGGCTGACCATGCCCAGCGCGGCCGCGTCCAGCAGGCGGTGGCGCGAGGGGTTGACCACCTCCGCGGACGAGACGCGTCCGTCGGGGTGGATGGTGAACGCGATCTCGACCACGCCTTCGAGTCCGCGCTGCCTGGCCAGCAGGGGGTAGCGCTTCGCCCGGGCGAGCGCGGCCAGGACGAGCGGGCGGTAGACGTCCTCGAGGCGGTGCCGGTGGCCGGGGCCGCCTCGGGCGAGGCCTCTTCTCGGGTTTCCGCGTCGTCCCCGCTCTGTTCGGGCCGTTCCCCGGTCGATGCGCCGTTACCGTCGATGACGGACGGAGCTTCCGAGAACGTGGCGACGCTCGCGGTGGGTTCCGAGGAGTGTTCTTCTGGCCCCCCCTTTGTCAAAGGGGGAGGGGGGGATTTGATCCTGCGCGGAGGAGCCAACGGTTCAGGGGAACTCACGTTCCGCTCCTCCGGTCTCGCCGTTCTCTCTCCACGGTCGTCACCGATGAGGCGCACCATCATCACCCGATCGGATACCTGAGACGGGGGTCCGAGCGATGAGCCGAACGATGCGGCGAACAGCGCGATGGCCACGATCAGATGGAAGAGAACCGACAGCCCCAGCCCCAGCCGTATCGACGGCCTCGTCATGTCTTCTCCCAGTTGAACGGCATCGATAAGCGGCCGTCGAGGGTCACGCGCGGCGCGCGAGTTCGGGGATGGGTGTCGATCGACGCGCGGCAGCCGTAGACCTCCTCGACCAGGGTCTCGGTCAGCACGTCCGCCGGCGGGCCCACGCCGTGGAGGCGGCCGTCGCGCAGGACGATGAGACGGTCGCAGGAGGAGACCGCGTTCAGGTCGTGGGAGACGATGATCGTGGTGAGGCCGCGCGTGCGCGTGAGGCGGTCGAGCAGGGCGTACAGACGGACCTGGTATTTGAGATCGAGGTTCGCGGCGGGTTCGTCGAGCAACAGCACGGCCGGCCGCTGGGCGAGCGCACGGGCGATCATGGCGCGCTGGCGCTCGCCGCCCGAGACCTCGATGATCGAGCGGTCGGCCAGCTCGCCCAAATCCATCAGCGCAATCGCGTCGTCGATGGCCGCGAGATCGTCCCGCGACTCGAATCCCCACGCCGACAGGTACGGCGACCGCCCCATCGCCACGATCTCTCGCACCGAGAACTCGAAGAGCACCGCCGTGTCCTGGGGCACGTACGCCACCAGGCGGGCGAGGTCGCGCGGCGCCCGCGAGGCCAGGGGCGACCCGTCGAGGAGGATCGATCCGGAGGCGGGGCGGACGAGCCCTCCGAGCGCGCGCAGGAACGTGCTCTTGCCGGAGCCGTTCGGCCCGATGACGGCCACGGACTCGCCGCGCGCGATCTCGACGCTCACGTCCTCCAGGGCCGCCGTCACCCCGTAGCGCACCGTCATGTTGTTGATCTCGATCACGCCGCCCCCATCTTCCGCCGCTTGGCCAGCAGCGAGAGAAAGAACGGCCCCCCGCAGAGCGCCGTCACGAGACCGACCGGGACCTCGGTCGGGGAGAGGGCGACGCGCGCGACGGTGTCGGCGACGATGAGGAAGATGGCGCCGCTCAAGACCGACGCGGGCAAGAGCAGTCGATAATCCGATCCGATGAGGCGCCGCAGGATGTGGGGGATGACGATGCCGACGAAGCCGATCATCCCGCTCACGGAGACCGCGACCGCGATGAGCAGGGCGGACACCACCAGCCCGGCGCGGGTGACGAACTCCGCGCGAATGCCGAGCGACTGGGCGGTGTCGGGGCCTAGCGTCATGACGGTCAGGCGATGGCCTTGCAGACAGAGCAGCCCCATCCCGGCGAGCAGGAACGGTCCGATCAGCGACAGCGTGCCCAGGTCGAGCGAGCCCAGGTTGCCCATCAGCCACACCACGCGGCCGACGAACCGGGTGGGATCGAGGTAGGTCGTCAAGACCATGATCCCGGCGGTCAACGTGCCGTTGAGGATCACGCCGGCCAGCACGAGCGTTTCCGGCCGGATCCGCCCCTGGACCTTCGAGAGTTGATACAAGACGATCAGCGCCGACAGGCCTCCCCCAAAGGCCAGGACCGAGGTCGTCGTCAAGCCGACCAGGGCGCCCGGCAACTCCACGAGCCCGGCGATCATCACGCCCAGCGCCGCGCCCGCCGAGACGCCGATGAGGTGGGGTTCGGCGAGCGGGTTGCGCAGGATCGACTGGAGGACCGCTCCGGTCACGGCCAGGGTCGCGCCGACCAGCGCCGCCAGCACGATGCGCGGGAGGCGGATGTGCAGCAGGATCGTCCGGCCGATGTCGGAATCGGAGAGGGGAGTGTCGCGCCCGGTCAGGATCGCCACGGCGCGACCCAGCCCGATGTGTTCCGGGCCCAGCAAGGCCGAGCCAACAGCAGTGGCAGCGAGCAGGCCGGATAAGGCCGCGAGGGTGATCACCGTGCGCCGAAGAGTCAGTGGCTTCATGGGAAGGGGGGATGTCCGGGAACGGATAGGTCATGTGATACATGAAGTTTTGATGCAATCATCTCGACGGCATCGACGATTCTCGGACCGGGACGATTCACCAGGCCGCGTGGGATCGCGTAGAGTCGGCCCGATCGAACCGCGGAGATCGCGTTCCAGCGCCGCCAAGCGGGGAGCCGCCGCTCGCCGCCGTCCGGCGTATCGTCCGCGAAGAACATCACCTCGGGATCGAATCCGACGATCGCCTCCATCCCGATTCGCGGGTACGCGGTCGTTCCCCCGTCGAACGGCTGCGCGCCGGCCTTGATCAGCACGTCGTACAGAAAGCTGCCCGCGCCGACCGTGATGTACGGGTCCTCATCGACGAGGTACAGCACACGGGGCGGAAGACCGGGCGGTCGACGACCGGTGACGGTGTCGAGCCGGTTTCGCAAACGTTCAACCAGTTTCTGAGCGCGCTCGCGGCGGCCGGTGATCTCCCCGAGCCGGAGGATCCGTTCGAACACGGCGTCGATGGAGTTCGGTTCGAACCCCAAGGCCGGAATGCCGAGCCGGTCCATCCGCGCGGCAAACTCCCGCATGCCGATGCCGCCCGTGCCCAGGACGAGGTCGGGACGCAGGCCGACGATGACCTCGATGTTGGGGGTCACGCCGCCGACCTTGGGCTTGGCCCGCGCCGCCGCGGGAAAGTCGCAGAAATCAGAGACCCCGACGACCGCGTCGTCCAGGCCGAGGGCAAACAGCGCTTCGGTCAGGGCGGGGGAGATGGAGACGAGACGTTCGGGTGGCGCCGCGAAGGCGTGGGTGCGGCCGAGGTCATCGCGAACGACGACGGGTTCGGCGGAGGCGGGCGCCGGCGCGCCCACACAGGCAATGATCAGCAGCGCGGATCGAACGAGAAGCGACGCGAAGCGCACGGGCAATCCTCACAGATGCGACTTCGAGGATTGCACCCAGCTTCTTCATCCCGAAGGGTCGATCACGCCCTCGTGCGGGGCCGATCGCTCAGATCTCCAGGCAGGTCTTCTGGCTCCCGGATCGTCCTACCCCCTCCCTTCCCGGCCGATTCCATCCGGCCAGTGGGTCCTTCAGGGGGATCGTCCCCGGTTACAGCGGCGGGACCGCCCCGGATTGACACCGGGTTCCCTTTTCAAGCCCACAATGGGCTACCTGGATCGGGGGCCACTGTAGTCGAAGATAAGAGGCGATGTCAAGAGCCATCGGCCGACAGCAATGGTTAATTACTTTACAACGTCCCCGAGGCACGAGGCCGCCCCGATCATTCAGGCGGCCCGCTATCCGGCAAGATGCTTTCGCACGGCCTGAAGGAACCGCTCGATCTCCAGGAGTTCCTGTTCCACGTCGTCCCTGGTGAAGATCGTCACGATCCCGTAGTCGGATTGCTCGCGGTACTTCTGCAGGCGTGCGAGGAGTTTTGCGCTGCCGGTGTCGACCTTTCCGGCCTTGACCCAGTGGAGGCCGAAGAGATGCTCCAACCCCTCGTGGGTTCGGGGCTCCAGTCCCTGGGTGTACAGCAAGGCTTTGACGTAGTGGAACAGCGCGTAGTAGGCCCGGGACATCGCGCTTCGAAGCAGTCCTTTCTCGACGAGGATTCGCGCGGCGCTCAGGGCCTCGTTCCCGGCTTCCTGTTCCAGTTGGACGTTTTGGCGGGTGTCGTCGGGTTTCACAGGTCGACCCCCTCGTGTTGAATCGCGACGGCGATCCCTCGTTCCATCTGCGCCAGCGCGTCGAAATCCCGCTGCGACAAGACCAACGGCGAGATTTTGATTCCGGTATCGAGGTAGATGCCCGTGGCAAGATCGATGAGCGCGCGGCGAAGGCCGTGATCGTCGGCCGTCAGGGTGACGGCAACGTCGAGGTCCGATTCCTCGTGTCCCTCGCCTCGCGCCCGGGATCCGAACAGGGTCATTCGGTGAATGCGATCGCCGTGCCGGGCGCGGACCTCGTCAACGAAGCGCTCCAGGGCGGACCATTCCGTCGGGCTGAGCCAGACGGGCGGCCGCCGACGTGCGGCGTGCTGGGACCGTGACATGTGAGACTCCAATCAGTGATGTCAGGTTTCGGCCCATGATACCGAGAATCAGCACCGCACGCAACCGCGATTGCATGCATGCGCGTTTGTGGTGGTCGCGCGATTCGGGGTATGATGCCGCTGTTTCGTGTTGAGAGCGATCGATGCCGAGTGAGAGTGCGCCTCCCGAGACGGCCGCCGTCGCCGACGCGCTGCTGGAGACGCTTCAAGCGCTCGCGACCGAGCTGCATCGGGCGCCCCCGGCGCGGGTGCTGACGCTCGACAGCTCCCTGGAGCGGGATTTCGGCTTCGACAGTCTGGGGCGGGTCGAACTCGTCCTGCGCGTCGAGCAGCGGTTCGGCGTCCGGCTCTCCGAACACCTCCTGGCGACGGCGGAGACGCCGCGGGACGTGCTGCGCGCGGTGCTGGCGCCGACGGCGGCCGCGGCACCCATCGCGTCGGTGGAGGCCGTGCACGCGCAGGTGGGGACGGTCGAGGGCGAGCCGTCCGGCGCGACCACGCTGGTCGAGGTGCTGGCGTGGCACCGCGACCGGCACGCCGATCGACGGCACCTCTTCCTCCTCGACGACCAGGGGTGCCGGGAGACGCTGACCTACGGCGAGCTCTGGGCGGGGGCGAGCCGCGTGGCGCGGGGCCTGCGCGCGCTCGGCGTGGGTGCGGGGCAGGCGGTCGCGATCATGCTGCCCACGTCGCGCGACTACTTCCTCGCGTTCGCCGGGATTCTGCTCGCGGGCGGGATTCCGGTCCCGCTGTATCCGCCGCTGCGCCTGGCGCAGATCGAGGACCACCTCCGCCGCCAGACCACGATCCTGAACAACGCGCAGGCCGTGCTCCTCATCACCGTGAGCGAGGCGCAGCGGGTGGGGCGGCTGCTCAAGGCCCAGGTCGGCACGCTGCACGACGTGCTGACGGTCGAGGAGGTCTCGGCCGACGGCGAGGAGACCGTGCCGCGCGCGCGGGGCGGGGAGATCGCCCTCCTGCAGTACACGTCGGGCAGCACGGGCGTGCCGAAGGGCGTCATCCTCACCCACGCCAACCTCCTGGCGAACATCCGCGCGATGGGACAGGCGGTCCGGGCGCACTCCGGGGACGTCATGGTCAGTTGGCTGCCGCTCTATCACGACATGGGGTTGATCGGCGCGTGGCTGGGGAGCCTGTACTACGCCGCGCCGCTCGTCGTGATGTCCCCGCTGACGTTTCTGGCGCGGCCCGAGCGCTGGCTGCGGGCCATTCACGACTACCGGGGCACGATTTCGGCCGGCCCCAACTTCGCCTTCGAGCTGTGCGTGCGGAAGATCGACGACGCCGCGCTCGCCGGGCTGGACCTCTCGTCGTGGCGGCTCGCGGTAAACGGCGCGGAGCCGATCAGCCCCGACACGATGACCCGCTTCATCGAGCGGTTTTCCCGGTGCGGATTCCGTTCCGGGACGATGGCGCCCGTTTACGGCCTCGCCGAATCCTCGGTCGGGCTCGCCTTCCCGCCGCTCGGCCGCGAGCCGATCATCGACCGGGTTGCGCGGGAACCCTTCGCTGTCGCGGGGCGGGCCGAGCCGGCCGCCGCCGATGACCGGACCGCGCTGCGCTTCGTGGCGTGCGGACAGCCGCTGCCGGGTCATCAGATCCGGATCGTGGACGACGCGGGACGCGAGGTCGCCGAGCGCGAGGTCGGGCGGGTGGAATTTGTCGGTCCCTCGACGACCAGCGGGTACTACCGGAACGCGGACGCCACGCGGGCGCTATTCCACGGCGAGTGGCTGGACTCCGGCGACTTCGGGTACATGGCGGAGGGGGATGTCTACCTCACCGGCCGCGCCAAGGAGGTCATCATCCGCGCCGGGCGCAATCTGTACCCGTACGAGCTGGAGGAAGCCGTCGGCGCCGTGCCGGGTGTCCGCAAGGGGTGCGTGGCGGCGTTCGGCGCCACCGACCCGGCCACGGGCACCGAGCGGCTGGTCGTGGTGGCCGAAACGCGGGAGACCGATCCCGCGCGGATCGAGGCCCTGCGCGCGACGATCCACCACCTGGCGATGGACCTGCTCCACACCGCGCCGGACGAAATCGTGCTCGCGCCGCCGCACACCGTGCTCAAGACCTCGAGCGGCAAGATCCGACGCGCCGCCTGCCGCGAGTTCTACGAACGCGGCGCGCTGGGGGCGGTCCGACGCGCGGTGTGGGTGCAGTTCGCGCGGATGACGCTGTCCGGTCTGGCCGCCCGGTCCCGCCGCGTCGCCCACGACTTGGTGCGGGCGCTGTACGCGGGCTATGCCTGGACGGTCTTCGGCATCGGGATCGCCTCGGCGTGGGCGTGCGCGCTGCTCCTGCCTTCGCCGGCGTGGCGCGGGCGCGCGGTCGGCGCGCTGGCGCGCGGCTTCTTCGGCCTCGCCGGGATTCCGATCCGGGTGCGGCGGCCGCTTATCGATGCCGTTCAACGTGCCGAGGAGATCCCGGGCGCGGGCCCCGTGATCTTCGCGGCGAACCACGCCAGTTACCTCGACGCCGTTGTGCTCAGCGCGGTCTTGCCGCCGGGGGGCGGCTTCGTCGCCAAGCGCGAGTTGGCCGGCGCCGCGATCCCGCGCGTCTTCCTTCGGCGTCTGGGGGCGGTGTTCGTCGAGCGGGTCGATCCCAAGCGGAGCGCCGAAGACGCGCGTCGACTGGTCGACGCCGTGCACGGGGGGCGGTCGCTGGTCGTGTTTCCGGAGGGGACGTTCGGCCGCGCGCCGGGTCTCCGGCCGTTCCGCATGGGGGCGTTCATCGTGGCCGCCGAGACGGGAACGTCCGTCGTCCCGGTCGCGATCCGGGGGACGCGCTCGATCCTGCGCGACGGCTCCTGGTTCCCCCGGCGCGGCGCGATCAGCGTCGTGATCGGGGAGCCGCTGTGTCCGAAGGGCGCCGACTGGGCGGCCGCCCTGGCGTTGCGCGACGCGGCGCGCGCCGAGATCT
>Ga0154928_115_pt3 | contig 11008 bp, 12 predicted proteins | sample RifCSPhighO2_01_FD_105896 | JGI IMG/M metagenome (GOLD analysis project Ga0154928, IMG submission 105896) | Nitrospirae bacterium RIFCSPHIGHO2_01_FULL_66_17 | reverse complement strand
TGACGTGGATCATCTCGGGTCCGGTCATTGCCTGGGCGCCGGCGAGCATCCACATCTCGATCGGCCGCGACCCTCGGTTCTGGGTCTACGCCGACGCCGACAGATTTCAAGGTCGCATCGTCCGCCCCTACCGCGTTCCTCCGTCGCGCGTGCACATCCGTGGCGGCGTCGTGACCGAAGACATCGCCAGGGTGTTTGTTCCCCAGCCGAGGCTACCCAGACGTGAACTCCGCCTCAATCCACCGCGCGAGCGCACCTTCACGGTCAACACCGAGCGCCGCGTCATCAGTCCACGTCAGAATCCCGTGATTCGTCCATCCATGCCCGATGCGCCGCGCACGCCGGGCAGAGGGTGGGGGACGGGGAGAGGGTTCGAGCGGCGGGAGATGCGATAAGGGTTGGTCCATTAAGACCCCGGAACCCCCCTTTTTAGAGCCCCCAAGAAAATGTCCGATCGTCGCAGGAGTGGGTGGGCCGCTGGACGTCCGCCTGCGCGGGCGTGACGGAATTGGGGGGTATTCCCGCGAAAGCGGGAATCCAGGAGACCCATTGTGTTAGATGTTCGTAATCTCCGGCGAAGAAACTATTTCACCTTGTAAGCCCTTTTTTAGAGCGCATAAGAGGGGGGAGATGGTGGTCTTGCAACCGAGGACCTGATGAGGGGTGACGCCCTGAAACGACTACCCCGAATGCCAGGCATCTTGCTTGCCCTTGCCGTGGGGCTCGGGGCGTGCGGCGATCAAACGGAGCCCGCGCCTTCCACGAATCGATATGTTCCGGACCAGATCCTCGTGCTGTTCCGTGACGACGTCACGCGAGAACAGATCGACATGCTCAATGATCAGATCGGCGCGGCGGTCCTTTCCAAGAGCCCCTACACCAATAACTACCTCCTCTCGCTGCCCTCATACGTGTCGGTCACTGAGGCGCAGAGCTTCTATCGGGCAAGTGACTTGGTCGTCGTCGCGCTCCCCAACTACTATTTTGATCTTGCGTCCTCGTTGAGTTTCATTGGGGTCAGGAGTTTCATTGGGGTCAGCCCCTGACATGTGACAGGCCGCCCGCGCTTCGCCGTCTTTCCGCGGTATCTGGCCTGGCATGAGGTTGTCACAGGTCAAAGGGCTGATCCTTCTTGGCTCCTCGATATCTGGCGCTGGGCTGAAGAACTTGTTACACTGGAGGCCATCTGACACGGATGAGGTTCGTATGAGCAAGATCGAAGACATTGAACGCGCGATCGAGCATTTGGCGCCGTCGGAACTGGAGGCATTTCGCCGATGGTTCCGCACATTTGACGCCGACGCGTGGGACCGGCAAATCGAAGAGGATGCACGGATGGGCCGACTTGATGCTTTGGCGAATACCGCGCTCAAAGCGTTTGAGTCCGGGCGCCGTTCCGAGCTTTGAAGCACTTCGCCTCGCCCGAGTTTTGGAGCGCGTACCGCCTCCTCCCGCAGTCCGTACAAGAACTCGCCGATAAAAGTTTTGCGCTGCTGAAACAAGACCCCCGCCATCCATCCCTGCACTTCAAGAAAGTGGGCCGCTTCCGGTCCGTCCGTGTGGGGCTATTCTACCGTGCCCTTGGTGTCGAGGTTCCCGACGGCGTGCTCTGGTTCTGGATCGGGAGCCACGCGGACTACGATAGATTGCTGAAGTAGCGAGTAGGCGAGGGCTAGCTGACGACGCGTTCGCGGATCAGCCGGCTTGCGGTGCGATGTTCCGCCCCAGCAGCCTCGCCAGCGCCGGGATGCCGAAGAGGCGGAATCCGCGGAGGGCTTCCGGCGGGTGGCCGGCGACGCAGACGATCGGCACCTGACCGGCCACGCCCATGATGAGCGGTTTGCCGGAGCGCATGGGCACGCCGTTGACGAGGACGCCGGGCGGGCCCAGCGCGGCGACGAGGTCTTTGATGAAGTCCCGGCCGCCGACCGCCGTGCCGCCCGCGATGACGATCATCCCGCAGTGGGGGAGCGCGGTCTTGAGCGCGCGCAGGAACGTGTCGAAGTCGTCGCGGACGATGCCGTAGGGCTTGGGGATCCCGCCCTCCTGCCGCACGAACGCCGAGAGCGCGGGGATGTTGCAGTCCCAGATCGCGCCGGGCGTGAGGCGGGCGGTGTGCGGGATCACCTCGTTGCCGGAACCGAAGAGGCCGACGATGGGCGGCGTGGCGACGGGGATCGCATCGAGCCCCTGCGCGGCCAGGGCACAGATCTCATCCGGTCCCAGCCGCGTGCCCTTGGGCACGACGACGGCGCCGCGCTTCACGTCGCAGCCCTGCGCCTCGATGTTCGCGCCCTCCTGGACGGGGCGGGTGGTGGTGACCGTCGTGTCCTTGCGCGTCGCGTCCCATTGGCGGATGACGGCCAGCTTGCCGGTCGGGACGGCGCTGCCGGTGGTGACCTCCCACGCCGTCTTGGCGGCGACGCTCTTGGGCGCGACGTCTCCGGGACGGATCGCGCCCGCGAGGGTGAACGAGACCGGGTGGGTGTCGGATACCGACTCGGCGTCCTCGGCGCGGACCAGGTAGCCTTCCACGATCACGCGCGCGAAGGGCGGGGAATCGGTCGCGGCCGCGAGGTCCTCGGCGGCGACGCGCCCGCACGCGTCATCGAGCGTCACGCGCTCGACGGCCTTCGGACCTGCCGGGAACGCGGGCAGGAACGCATCGAGCGCGGCCTGAACCGGATCTCCCTGCGGGCCGCCGCCCGGGGGACCGCCTTGCTGGGGGTGGGGAGGCATGGGCCGAGTCAGGCGGGCGCGCACTCCGCGCCGCCGACCAGCATGCGGCGCTGGCGGATGGCCGCCAGCATGTCCCGGTTCGTCGGGAACTTGAACTCCTCGATGCCCGCCTTGATCGCTTCCTCGCGTTCGATCTCGGCGAGAAGTTGGAGGTCGTCCTTGGTCACGGCGTCGGGCCGGCGGGATTCCAGCAGGGTCTGGATCTCCCGATGGACCTCGTCGAGGCGGCGGGCCGGTCGCGGCGCGCGATTCGCGAGGGAGCGCTGAACGACCTCGCCGCACCATTCGCCGTCGCGCTTGGCGATGCCGACCAGGCCCTCGCTGGCCTTGCGCGCCCAGCCGGCGACGAACACGCCGTCCACGAGCTTGCCCGAGGCCTCGTCGTACACCTGAAACCACGCATCGTCCGGCTCGTGGCCGGAGGGCGTCGGGTTGGTGATGAACATTCCGTTTTTATAGGGCAGCCCCACCGTGTCGTCGACGCGATCGCCGACCGCGAAGATCACGCTGTCGCAGCGGATCTCATCGACCGTGCCCGTGCCCTTGGCCGCCGTGTCGTCGCCCGTGCGCTCCAGGCGGGTGTTTTCGACCTCGAGCGCGCGGACGCGGTTCTGCGCGTCGACCAGAACGCGGCGGGGCGAGGAGAGGAAACGAAAGCGCATCATCGTGCCGCTCACGGCGGGGTCGCACTTCTTGAACTCGCCCACCATGTCGGTGTGGATCTGTTCGGGGTTCTGGCCCACGGCCTCCAGGCGCTCCCGAATCCTGGCGAACTCCTTCGCGAGCGCATCCTTGTCGATGTTGGAGCAGACCGAGTGGGTTTCCTTGGGGTTGTACTTGCGCTCGGCGGGGCCGCGGCGCACGACCGCGACGACCTCCTGGACCTTCTTGTAGCGGATCAGCCAGTGCGCGATGTCGATCATCACGTCGCCGATCCCGATCACCGCCACGCGCTGGCCGACGTCGAACGGCCGCTCGGAGAAGCCGGGGAGCTGGTTGTAGTGGTAGACGAGATCCTTGGCGTGGAACACGCCGAGCGCGTCGTCGCCCTCCACGCCGATCGTCTTCGTGCCCTGCGCGCCGGTGGCGAACACGATCGCGTCGGCGCCCAGGCCGCGCAGCTCGTCGACCGTCAGGTCCTTCTCGCGCCCGACGCTGACGTTGCCGAAGTAGGACACGTTGGGCCGGGCCAGGATGTCGCGATAGGTCTTCTGCAAGCCCGTCCGCAGGCGGTGCTTGCTGGGAAAGATGCCGTACTCCGCGAGCCCGCCCACCTTGCAATCGCGATTGACGATGATGACGCGGTGGCCGTTCTTGGAAAACTGGCCGGCCACGGCCATCCCGGCCGGACCCGCGCCGACGACCACGATGCCATACCCGTCCGGTTGCTGATTCATGCCGTGCTCCATCGTCGTGATCCGACGGAAGGGCGGTTCGCCCCCCGAAGAGCCTTCATCCTAGCCGAGGCGCCGGAAGGATGTCAACGGCAAACATACTGAAAGGGACTGGAAGACCCTGGAAGGGCCGTTCATCGTAGGTCTTTCGGCCTACGGTCGCGAGACGTCAGTCGCCGGTGTACCGGCTCACGCCCCCGTAGGTTCCGAACCACTTCGCGCCGGTCTTGTCGATCGCCACCGCGTAGACCGCGTCGTGAAAGAGGCCGTCGGCGGTCGTGAAGTTCGTGAAGCGCGCGCCGTCGAACCGGCTGACGCCCGCGTCGGTCCCGATCCACAAGACCCCGCGTGGATCGATCGCAATGGCGCCGACCACGTTGCCGGCGAGGCCGTCTCGCGTCGTGTAGTTCTTCCACGTCTTGCCGTCGAAGCGGGCGAGCCCGCCGCCCCACGTGCCGAACCACTTGACCTGCCCGGCGTCGATCGCCGCCGACAGGACGTAGTTGGGATTGTAGTCCGCGATGGTTTTCTTCGTTTGCTCGTGGTGCGGGCTTGGTGTTTGGTACGCGCCCGATGAGCGGGAATCCGTGGTCGGCGCGTCCGCCCCCAGACCGTCGGCGTGGGTCCAACTCTTCCAGGTTTTGCCGTCGTACCGCGTCACCCCACCCTCGGTGCCGAACCAAAAGCGGCCGTCGCGGTCGATGGCCATCGAATAGACCCACTTGTCCGCGAGACCGTCGGCGGTGGTGTACGTGGTGAACGTCTTCCCGTTGTACCGGCTCGCGCCCTTCCAGGTGGCCGCCCAGAGCGTGCCGTCGGGCCGGAACATCGTCTGATAGACCCAGAGGTCGCCCAACCCGTCGCCGGGTTTATAGCGCGCGTAGGACGCTCGGTAATTGCCGGTCATCCCCACGCCGTACGGCGTGTACGTGGTCCAGCGGCTCTTGCCGTCAAATCGTGTCAACCCGCCGCCGTAGGTGCCGATCCACACGTCGCCCTTGGGGCCGACCGTGATCCCGAGGATCACGTTGCTCAGCAGGCCGTCCTTGGTGGTGTAGACCCGATGTTGCTCGGTCGGGATGTGGAAGTTGAGCATGCCATTCGCGGTGCCGATCCAGATCGAATCGCCCTGGACGGCCAGCGCCCGGACCAGCGCGCCGATCCGCCAACTGGTCCATGGCCCGTCGGCCTGGGCCCGGGCGGGGGAGGGAGTCCACGGCAGCAACGCGAGGCAGGCCCAGATGGCGAAACGACTCAGCCCTCGCCCCACTTCAATTTTTCCCGGAGGATGCCGTAGTAGTTTTTCTGGGGCGCGCGGATCAGCGTGATCTTGTGCTCCGCGGCCTTGACCTCGATCACGTCGTCGGGGCGCAGGGTGAACCCCACCTGGCCGTCGAACGTGACCATCGCGCCGTCCTCGCGGCTGGTGACGGTTACCTGGACGGTCGCGGTGCCGGGGATGACGATCGGGCGGTTGGTGAGCGTGTGCGGACAGATCGGCGTGAAGATCAGCGCCTCGACCATCGGGTTGACGATCGGGCCGCCCGCGGAGAGCGAGTACGCGGTCGAGCCGGTCGGCGTCGCGAGGATCAGGCCGTCGCCCCGCATCGAGGTGACGAACTGGTCGTTGATCGACACTTCGAGCCGGATCATCCGCGCGAGCACGCCCTTGCTGATGACGGTGTCGTTCAGACAGTAGGACGACACCACGCGCTCGCCCTGACGGAAGACCTGGGCCTTGATCATCAGCCGCGCGTCGGGCGTGTACTCGGACTTAAAGATCTTCTCGAGGGTGAGAAAGAGCTCGTCCAGCGTGACCTCGGTGAGAAAGCCCAGCCCGCCGAGGTTCACGCCCAGGATCGGCACGTCGCGGTTTTCCATCAGCCGGGCGACGCTCAGGAGCGTGCCGTCGCCGCCGAGCACGATCATCAAATCCACGAGCGGGGGAATCTTGGGTTTGGGATAGCCCGCCTTCATCCCGATGAGCCCCGCCGTGTCGGCGTCGAGAAAGACCGCTTTCTTCTGCCGGCCGAGCCACGTGACGAGCTGCTCGACGATGGGCTTGGCGTCGTGGTGTTGGTACTTGGCGATGATGCCGATGTTGTTCACGGGACTCGCGGTCCGAGGTGGAATCGAAACGGAGCCCCATTGTAATTCGACGGCCAGGGGTTGTCAATTTTGGGGCGACGGGTGCCGCGTTGCATTCCGAACGGACGGGCCGGTACAATACCGCCACCCTGCATCGGATGCCCCGCGCCGCCCCCGACAGCAGACGTCGGACGGCGGGCCGCCGGCGCGGCAGGAACGACGCCATGCGCTATCGACGAGTGAGTTATCGGTTCGCCGAAGTGGCGAGCCGCAGCGAGGTCCGCTTGTTCGGCGACCCCTGGGCGCCGCCCCGGGTCGTGATCGCCCGACCGCAGTGGCGGCCGCCGGCGGACCTGTCCGAAACCCCGGACGCCTTCGTGGTCAAGGTGGAGCTCCCCGGCGTGCCGGAGGACGACATCGACATCACGCTGTATCACGATGCGCTCGTGGTGGAAGGCGTCCGCCGCTGCGAGTGTCCCGCCGACGCGCGCTACCACGCCGCCGAAATCCGCTACGGCCCGTACCGCCTGGAGGTGTCCCTGCCGTCGGAGATCGACTGCCAGGCGGTGGCGGCGCAATACCAAGGCGGATTTCTCTCCGTCACCCTGCCCAAGGTCGAACGGAGCCGTCCATGACCGACGAGCATCCGAACGGAGAAGCCGAGGTCGTTCTGCCGCCGGTGCTGCCGATCCTCCCGCTGCGCGGGATGGTCCTGTTTCCGTTGGCCGTGGCGCCCGTGCTCATCGGGCAGAAGCGATCGATCCAACTGATCGACGACGTGATGAAGGGCAACCGGCTGGTCGCGGTGGTCTGCCAGAAGAATCCCGACGCCGTGCCCGCGGGGCCCGACGACCTCTATCGCGTCGGGACCGCGGCCATGATTCTACAGTTCCGGCGCGCCGGCGACGGCACCCTCCAACTCTTCATTCAGGGGCTCGAGCGGATTCGGATCAGGGAGTTTCAGCAGACCGAGCCGTACATGATCGCCGCCATCGAGCGCGCGAAGGAAATGGACGAGACGGGGATCGAAATCGAAGGCGTGGCCCAGTCGGTCCGCGATCTGTTTCGCCGGTTCGTCGCACTGATGCCGGACATTCCGGACGAGGTCGGGCGGGTCGTGGAGTCGATCGAGGACGCCAGGCACCTGGCGTACCTGGTGGCCGCGGCCCTGCCGCTCGAGACCACGGTGAAGCAGGAACTGCTGGAACTCGACACGGTGGGGGAAAAACTGCGCCGCCTGGTGGTGATCCTCCAGCACGAGATCGCGGTGCGCGAGCTCGGCCGGAAGATCGCCACCGAGACCGAGGAAACGATGACCAAGGCGCAGCGGGAGTATTACCTGCGCGAGCAGATGCGGGCGATCCAGAAGGAACTCGGCGAGGAGGACAGCGAGCGTGCGGGGACCAGGGAGCTGCGGGAACAACTCGACGGCGCGAACCTCCCCCCGGAGGCTCGGCGCGAGGCGGAGCGGGAGCTGGCGCGTCTCGAACGCACGCCCGTCGCGTCCCCCGAGCACGGCATCATCCGCACGTACCTGGAGTGGATGGTCACGCTGCCCTGGAACCGCGTGACCGGCGAGACCATCGACGTGGAGCGGGCGCGGAAGGTGCTGGATGAAGACCACCACGACCTCGAAAAGATCAAGGACCGGATTCTCGAATACCTGGCGGTCAAGAAGCTGCGACAGGAGCGCGGGCTGGAGAAGCCGGGGAGCGCGCCGCACGAGCCGATCCTCTGCTTCATCGGCCCGCCGGGCGTCGGCAAGACCAGCCTCGGGCAGTCGATCGCGCGGGCGATGGGACGGCGGTTCGTCCGGATCAGCCTGGGCGGCATCCACGACGAAGCGGAGATCCGGGGCCATCGGCGGACCTACATCGGGGCGATGCCGGGCCGCATCATCCAGGCGCTGCGGCGCGGCGAGACGGCCGACCCGGTCTTCATGCTGGACGAGGTGGACAAGCTTGGCGTCGGCATCCACGGCGACCCGTCGGCCGCGCTGCTGGAGGTGCTCGATCCCGCGCAGAACATGACGTTCTCGGACACCTACCTCAACGTCCCGTTCGATCTGTCGCGGGTGCTCTTCATCTGCACGGCCAACACCGAGACGACGATCCCGCCGCCGCTGCTCGACCGGATGGAAATCCTGCGGCTCTCGGGGTACACCGAGGAGGAGAAGATCGAGATCGCCCGGCGGTTCCTCCTCCAGCGGCAGCTTGCCGCCCACGGTCTTCGCGCCGAGGAACTGGCGCTGGACGACGCGGCGATCCGAACCGTCATCCGCGGCTACACGCGGGAAGCGGGCGTGCGCAACCTGGAGCGGGGGCTGGCCACGCTGTGCCGCAAGACCGCGCGCGACATCGCCTCGCACAAGGCGACCCGCGTGACCGTCGGCGCCGACGGCGTCGAGACGTTCCTCGGCCCGCCCAAGCACTTTTCCGAGATGGCCGAGCGGATCGATCGTCCGGGCGTCGCCACGGGGCTTGCCTGGACGCCGACCGGCGGGGAACTGCTCTTCATCGAGGCCGCGGTCTATCCCGGCAAGCAGGATCGCCTCGTGCTGACGGGGTCGCTGGGGGAGGTGATGCGCGAGTCGGCCCAGGCCGCGTTATCGTTCATCCGTTCCCGCGCCGATACGCTCGGCGTCTCAACGACCGCGTTCGAGAACAAGGACGTCCACATCCACGTGCCCTCGGGTGCGATTCCCAAAGACGGTCCCTCGGCGGGGGTGACGATGACCACGGCGCTCGTGTCGGCGGTGAGCGGGCGGTTGGTCCACGCCGACGTGGCGATGACCGGGGAGATCACGCTGCGCGGAAAGGTGCTGCCCGTGGGGGGCATCAAGGAAAAGGTGTTGGCCGCGCACCGCGCCGGCATCAAGACGATCATCCTCCCCAAGGGCAACGTCCGCGACTTGGACGACATTCCCGAAGCGCTGCGGCGCGAGCTGGAGTTCGTGCCGGTGGACACGATCGCCGAGGTCATTCAGCGGGCGCTGGAGCCGGCACGGGCCATATAAATGGTAGGAACGAGCGGACACCCCACAAGTGGCTGTGGATGATCGGGCGACCATCCACCTCTAATGGGTGGTTGGATTGATCAGAAGGCCACATGCTCCACATCATTTTGAAATCAATTGATAATTTCATGCCTAAGATTTAGGCAATGTGCTCATTCTCGCGCCAATCACGTCGGAACGCGCACAATCCGTCACATTATGCTCAGGTTATCCACAGATAATGTGGATGGGGAATCGGAGCCACCCCCTCCCTTGCCCTCCCCCCTTGAGGGGGAGGGGAGGGTGGGGGGTGCATTGAGGTCGGTGCCACGAAACAAGGACAGACAAGGAGGCGACGCATGGCGGAACGGTCCAGCGAGGTGACGTTTTTCAACGGGGTGAAGCTCATGAAGTGGGGCCGGAAAGAAGACCCCACGGCCGAGAGCGTCGCCGAGGAGATGCGGCGGTTCGGCTACACCGTGTACGATCTGCAAACGGTCGCTCCCTGGTTTGAGCGAAGCCGCCACGCGCACGACGAGCCGGAGATTCGGGGCGCCGTGTCGGGCGTCATCACGTTCCACTTCGACGACGCGCCCATCACGATCGAGGCGGGGGACATCCTGCTGATCCCCGGCGGCCTGGCCCACGAAGTGGTCGGCCATAACTCGCGCCCGTTTACGGCGTACAAGGGGTCGCTGAGCGGCCGGCGGAACGTGACGGAGCACGCGGACGGACGCGGGAGTGTCGAGCCCCTGGCTCGCGGGACGTCGGGGGCCGAGGGACGATGCACCTGATCGCTCTCGATCTTGACGGCACCCTCGAGGACAGCCGGAGCGACATGGCGGCGGTCGTCCATCGGGTCCGCGCGCGGCTCGACCTTCCCGCCCGTCCCGACGAGGCGGTTCGTCCCTGGGTCAACCGGGGGATGGATCAGCTCTATCGCGCCTGTTTCGACGACCACCTCCAGGGGAGCGACGCGCGCCTGGCCGACGTTCGCGCCCGGTACGAGGAGGATTATCTGGTCAACGTCGCCCGGGAGACGCGGCTGTACCCCGGGATCGCCGCCGCGCTCGCGCGCCTGGCCGAGTTGGGTCGTCTGGCGGTCGTGACCAACAAGCCCGAGCGCATCTCCCGTCGGTTGCTCGCGACGCTGGGCGTCGACGGCGCGTTCTCCGCCGTCATCGGGGGCGACACGTGCGGCACGACGAAGCCCGACCCGCTGGTGCTCGAAGAGGCCGCCCGCCGCTGCGGGTTCGACGCCGCGAGCGGCCGCGCCGTGATGATCGGGGACACCGCGGCCGATGTGGCGCTCGGTCGCGCCTTCGGCGCCGTCACCATCTGGTGCGCGTGGGGCTACGCCGCCGAGTCCGGCGCGGCGCCAGACTGCGTAGCCGAAACCCCGGAGGCGCTGCCGGATCTCGTTCGCACCGCCCTCAAAATGGTTGGAGCGAGGCCCTAGCGGCTTAAGAGGGCCTATCAAAACGGGGTTCCTGGATTCCCGCTTTCGCGGGAATGACCCCAAATTCCGTCACGCCCGCGTAGGCGGGCGTCCAGCGGTCCACCCGCCCATGATGAAATTCCCCTTCACCCCCCTTTGACAAAGGGGGGATGGGGGGATTTTCCGAGCAGACGCTCTAAGTTGTCAATCGTTTGTAGAGGGTCGGCAGGCGCGCCGGCAGCGTTGCGACGTCGTCGATGATGGTGTAGCCGACTTCCCCGTACATCGCCTCGATGTAGCGCGGGGCGGCGTCGTCCACCGTGATGCAGAACGGGCGGATGCCCAGGGCGCGGA
>Ga0154928_116_pt1 | contig 11090 bp, 8 predicted proteins | sample RifCSPhighO2_01_FD_105896 | JGI IMG/M metagenome (GOLD analysis project Ga0154928, IMG submission 105896) | Nitrospirae bacterium RIFCSPHIGHO2_01_FULL_66_17 | reverse complement strand
AGGCCGCCTTGAACGCCTCCAGCGTCAATTGCTGATCGAACGCGAAAGCCTGGCCTCGCTCGACCGCGTCGAGCGGTTGGCGGCCGATCTCGGCCTCGTCCACCCGGCGCCGCGCGACGTCGTGCTGGTCCGGGTCGATCCCCCGCCGGTCGAGCGCGATCAACCGTTCGCCGTGGCGCTCGGGCGGCGCGTGTTGCCTGCGGAGGCGCATGCCGCGCCCTGACGACGGCGAACAGCGGGGTCGCGGGCGCGCCCTGGCGGTGCTCGGCGTTCTCTTGGTCGCGTACGCCGCGTTGGGGGCGCGGATCGTCTATCTCCAGGTCGTCCAGGGGCCGGCGTTGGCGCAGCGCGCCGAGCGTCAGCACGAACAGTCGATCGCGGTTGAGGCGGAGCGCGGCACGATGTACGATCGGCGCGGGCACGTGTTGGCGACCGATCTGACCGTGCCGTCGCTGTACGCCGTGCCGCCGATGATCGACAACCCCCAGTCCGTCGCGCGGGAACTGGCGGCGGTGCTGGGCATCGATTCCGCGCCGCTGGCCAAGCGGTTGACCGAACCGCGGGCGTTCGTCTGGTTGTCGCGGCGGATCGATCCCGCGGTGGCGAAGGCGGTCGAGGATCTCGGCGCCGACGGCGTGCGTCTCCTGCCGGAGCGGCGGCGCGTGTATCCGAAGAAGGCGCTCCTGGGCCAGGTGCTCGGCTTCGCGGGCGCGGATCACGTCGGGCTCGAGGGCATCGAGCGGGCATACGACCGCGTGCTGCGGGGCGAGAAGGGCTGGCTTATCTACGAGCGGGATGGCATGGGGCGGCGGCTGTTCCCGAAGGATCTGCGCTACGTGGCGCCTTCCCGCGGCCGCGACCTCGTGCTGACGATCGACGAGGTGGTCCAGTACATCAGCGAGCGCGAGCTGGACGCGGCGCTCGCCGAGTCCGGCGCCGACGGCGGCACGATCCTGGTCATGAACCCGGCCGACGGCGGGTTGCTGGCGATGGCCGTTCGGCCGGCCTTCAACCCCAACGACGTCGACCCGCGTCACCCTGGGCTCTGGCGCAACCGTGCGGTCACCGACCTCTTCGAACCCGGCTCCACGTTCAAGGTCGTTGCAGCGGCTGCGGCACTGGAGGCGGGCGTGGTGCGCCCCGGAGACCTCATCGACTGCGAGCGGGGCCGATGGGCGATCGCCGGAGGCGCCCTCCACGACCACGAGCCGCTGGGCCGCATTTCGTTTTCGGAGGTCATCGCGAAATCCAGCAACATTGGCATCGCCAAGGTGGCCGAGCGTCTCGGTCCGGAGCGACTGGCCCGGGCGATCGCCGCGTTCGGATTCGGGCGCAAGACCGGGATCGACCTGGGCGGCGAGGTGTCGGGTCGCCTCAAGCCGGCCGCCCGGTGGTCGGGGCGGTCGTTGGTCACGATGGCCATCGGGCAGGAGGTCGCGGTCACGTCGATCCAGCTCGTGACCGCGTACGCGGCGATTGCGAACGGCGGGCGCCTGGTGAAGCCCCACGTGGTGGCCGAGGTGCGGGACGGCCAGGGGACGCCGCTTCCGATTCGGCTCGACGACGGGGCGGAGACGCGCGTCATGTCCGAGCGAACCGCGGAGGTCCTGACCGGGTTGCTCGAAGGGGTCGTCTCGCCGGGCGGCACCGGGGCGTTCGCGGCCCTCGACGGCGTGTCCGTGGCGGGGAAGACCGGGACGGCGCAGCAGATCGATCCCGCGACAGGGCGGTACGCGGCGGACCGCGTGGTCAGCTCGTTCGTGGGGTTCGCGCCGTCGCGACGGCCCGCGGTGGTGATTCTGGTGGTGATCGACAATCCCGACGGCCGGGGGTGGGGCAGCGCCGTGGCGGCGCCGGTGTTCCGGCGGGTGGCCGAGGCGACGCTCCGCCACCTCGAGGCGCCCGACGAGGTGCCGCCGGGGGCGGCGCCGACGCTGTTGGCGAGGCGATGAGAGACCGGATGCGCCTGCGCGAGCTGACGGCGGGGTGGGACGGCCTGACGATCCTCGGGGCTCAAGACCCCGAGATCACGCGCGTCACGTCCGACTCGCGGCGGGTTATCCCCGGCGCGCTGTTCGTGGCGGTGCGGGGGGGACACGAGGACGGGCACCGGTTTCTGCGCGATGCGGCGGCCCGCGGCGCGGTCGCGGTCGCGGGCGACGACCGGGAGGCGCTGGCGCGGGTGGAGGGGCCGCCGGAGCTGGCGCGCGTCGTCGTGCCGGACGCCCGGCCGTGGCTGGGGCGGGTCGCGGCGCGGTGGTTCGGCGACCCGTCGCACCGGCTCGGCCTGGTCGGGGTGACGGGCACGAACGGGAAGACGACGACCACGCATCTGATCCGCGCGATCTTCGACGCCGCGGGGAGGCGAACCGGCCTGTTGGGCACGGTGCGATACGCGATCGGCGACGAGGTCCGGGCGGCGACCCACACCACGCCGGACGCCGAGACCCTTCAGGCGCTGCTGGCGGAGATGGTCGACCGCGGCGTGACCGACGCGGTGATGGAGGTCTCGTCCCACGCGCTGGCTCAAGACCGGACGGCAGGGTGCGCCTTCGACGTGGGCGTCTTCACCAACCTGACGCAGGATCATCTCGATTTCCACGGCACGATGGAGGCGTACGCGGCGGCGAAGCGGCGGCTCTTCGAGCACCTCGGCGAGCCCAACCCGAAGTCGCGGCCGACCAGGGCCGTCATCAACCGGGACGACCCGTGGTGGGAGACGATGGCGCGGGCCTCGCGCGCGCCGGTGTGGACGTACGGCCTCACCGCCGAGGCCGACGTGCACCCCGAATCGGTCGAGTCGAGCGTGTCGGGCATCCGGTGCCGGGCCGTGACGCCGCGCGGGCGCGTCGACCTGACGTCGCCCCTCGTCGGGTCGTATAATCTGTCCAACCTCCTCGCGGCCGTCGCGGTGGGGGTGAGTCAGGACCTGTCGATCGACGCCGTCCGCGAGGGCGTTGCCCGGATGGACCGCGTGCCGGGACGGTTCGAGAAGGTGGAGGCGGGCCAGGACTTCACGGTGGTGGTGGACTACGCCCACACCGAGGACGCCCTGCGGCGCGTGCTGACGGTGGCGCGCGAGCTGTGCCGCGGCCGACTGATCGCGGTGTTCGGCTGCGGCGGCGACCGTGATCCGGGAAAACGGGCGCCGATGGGGCGGGCGGCGGCGAGCCTGAGCGATCTCGTCATCCTGACGTCCGACAATCCGCGCAGCGAGGATCCGCTCGCGATCATCGCGGCGATCGAAGGCGGCGTCCGCGACGGCCTGGCCGCCCGATCGCCGGCCCGGCCGTCGGCGTTTTCCAGCCAACCGTATTTGACGCTGCCCGACCGCCGCGAGGCGATCGAGCGCGCCGTGCAGACGGCGGAGCGCGGCGATCTGATCGTGCTCGCCGGCAAAGGCCACGAGGATTATCAAATTGTGGGGACAGCGCGCGTGCCGTTCGACGACCGCCTGGTGGCGGAGGAGGCGATCGCTCGGCGGCTGGCCCTTCAGGTCCGCTCCGCATGAGGGCGGCCATCGGGGGACGCGAGATGTTCCGGGCCGATGAACTGGTGAATGTGATCGGGGGGAGGCTCGTCGTGGGACGAGCCGACCGCACGATCGACGCGATTTCGACCGACACCCGGCGCCTGCCGCCGGGGGCGCTGTTCTGGGCCTTGCGGGGCGAGCGGTTTGACGGGGCGGCGTTCGTCGAGGAGGCGCTGGCCAGGGGCGCGTGCGGGGCGGTCGTGCCGGCGGATGCGGTGCCGGACGCGCGTGTCTGGCAGGGGCGCGACGTCGTCGTGATTGCGGCCGGGGATCCGCTGCGCGCCCTCCAGGAGGCCGCGGCGGCGCATCGCGCCCGGTTCGGGCTCCCCGTGGTGGGGGTGACCGGGAGCAACGGCAAAACGACGACGAAGGAGATGGCGGCGGCGATTCTGGCGCAGCGGGGCCCGGTGCTGAAGACCGAGGGCAACCTGAACAATCATATCGGCGTCCCCCTCACGCTGTTCCGGCTCGGGGCCGCGCACCGCGCGGCCGTCGTGGAACTGGGGATCAATCACCCCGGCGAGATGACGCGGCTGTGCGAGATCGCGCGGCCGACCGTGGGCGTCATCACCAACGTCGGTCACGCGCACTTGGAGGGGTTCGGCGGCCTCGACGGCGTGGCGCGGGCCAAGGGCGAACTGTTCGAGGCGCTGGGCGCCGACGGCGTCGCGGTGGTGAATCTGGACGATCCCCGGATCGCCACGCTCGGCGCGGGGCTTACGTGCCGGGCGCTGACCTTCGGCCTGACGGCGGGGGACGTGAGGGGGCGCATCGTGGACGAGGGGACGCGGTCGGGGACGCGGATCGAGATCCGTCACGGCGGCGCGCGCGCGGAGTGCGTCGTCCCGGTGGTCGGCCGGCACAACGCGGCCAACGCGCTGGCCGCGGCCGCCGTGGCCGTCGCGCTCGGGACGGATCTGGAGAGCGTGGCGAAGGGCCTGGAGCGGTTTCGTCCGGCGGCGATGCGGAGCGAACTCGTCACCGCCCCGTCCGGCGTGGTCGTCTTCAACGACGCGTACAACGCCAATCCCTCCTCGATGGAGCGCGCGCTCGACACGGCGGGCCGGCTGCGGGGCGCGGGCCGCGTGTACGCGGTCCTGGGCGACATGCTCGAATTGGGATCCGGTGCCGAGTCGCTCCACCGCGAGGTCGGGCGCGCGGCGGCGCGGGCCGGCCTCGACGGCCTGGTGGCGGTCGGTCCGGCGGCCCGGTGGATCGCGGAGGAAGCCCGTCGTGCGGGCATGGCGGCGCGGGCGGTCGTCTCGGTCGACGCGGCCGCCGACGCCGTGGCGGTGATCGCCGGCTGGTGCCGGGCCGGGGACGTGGTGTTGATCAAGGGGTCGCGACGGATGGCGCTGGAGCGCGTGGCGACGGGCTTGGGGGTCGGGCCGCGGCCCGCCCACACCTGAGAACGGGAGGGCGATGCTCTATAACCTGCTGTACCCGCTGCACACGGACTACGCGTTCCTCAACGTCTTTCGGTACATCACGTTCCGGACGATCTACGCCGTGCTCACCGCGCTGGTGATCAGCTTCCTGCTCGGTCCGGTGATCATCCGGTGGCTGCAGCGCCTGCACATCGGGCAACAGATCCGCGAGGAGGGCCCGAAATCCCACCAGGCGAAATCGGGGACGCCCACGATGGGCGGCTTGATGATCCTGATCGCGGTCTTGCTCTCCACGCTCCTGTGGGCGGACCTGACCAACCGCTACGTGTGGTTGGTCCTGCTCGCCGCGGTGGGGTTCGGCCTGATCGGCTTCTGGGACGACTATCTCAAGGTCGTCAAACGCCATTCGCGCGGGCTGATGGCGCGCTACAAATTCGGCTTGCAGATGGCGGTCGCCGCAGTGATCGGCTGGGTGCTCGCGTCGGCGCCGGGGTTTTCGACGCAGGTCGCGGTGCCGTTCCTGAAGGCCGTGCATCTCAATCTGGGATGGTTCTATCCCCTGTTCGTGCTGCTCATCGTGGTGGGCGCGTCGAACGCCGTCAATCTCACCGACGGCCTCGACGGGTTGGCCATCGGGCCCATCATCGTGGCGGCGACCGCGTACATGATCGTGGCCTACGCGGCGGGCCACCGCAAGATTGCCGACTACCTCCTCATCACGTACGTCGAGGGCTCCGGCGAGCTGGCGGTCTTCTGCGGCGCCATGATCGGCGCGAGCCTGGGGTTCCTCTGGTTCAACTCCTATCCCGCATCGGTGTTCATGGGGGACGTCGGGTCCCTGCCGCTCGGCGGGGCGCTCGGCGTGGTCGCGGTGATCTCCAAGCACGAGTTGCTCCTGCTCCTGGTGGGGGGGCTCTTCGTGATCGAGGCGCTCTCGGTCATCTTCCAGGTGGCGTCGTTCAAGTCGCGGGGCAAACGGGTGTTCCTCATGGCGCCGATCCACCACCACTTCGAGCTCAAGGGCTGGGAGGAGCCGAAGGTCGTGGTGCGCTTCTGGATCATCGCGATCATCCTGGCGCTGTTGAGTCTGAGCACGCTGAAGCTGCGGTAGCGACGATGGATCTCAAAGGGAAACGGGTGACGGTGGTCGGGTTGGCGCGGAGCGGAGCCGCCGCCGCCGAGCTGTTGATCCGGGAGCAGGCCGTGGTGGCCGTCACCGATCGCAAGCCGGTGGCCGAGCTGGGCGAGTGGACGGCGCGGTTCGCGCCGGGGGCGGTCCGCTGGTTTCTGGGCGGGCATCCCGACGAGGCGTTTCGCGGCGCGGACCTCATCGTGCTCAGCCCCGGCGTTCCCGCCGCGATCGAGCCGCTGCGCGCGGCGCGATCGCGCGGGGTGCCGGTGTGGAGCGAGCTCGAGCTCGCGGCCCGCCGGTTCGCGGCGCCGATCACGGCGATCACCGGCAGCAACGGCAAGAGCACGACCACCGCGCTGACGGGGGCGATCCTTCGCGCGGCGGGCCGCCGGACGTTCGTGGGGGGGAATCTCGGCGTGCCGCTCTCGGACGCGACGGCACCCGGGGCGGCGTGGGACGAGGCGGTCGTCGAGGTGTCGAGCTTTCAATTGGAGACCGTGGAGACGTTTCGGCCGGCCGTCGCGGCGCTGCTCAACATCACGCCCGATCACCTGGACCGCTATCCCGATCCGGCCTCGTACGCGGCCGCGAAGTTCCGGCTCTTCGAGTGTCAGCGCCGGGAGGACGCGGCCGTGCTCAACGCGGATGATCCGGCGTGCCGGGATGCGGCGCGCCTCGGCGGGATCGCCGCGCGGCGCGTGTGGTTCTCTCGGCGCGGGCCACAGCCCGGCGACGCGGTGTGGGTCGACGGCGGCGCGATCGTCTATCGCCTGGCCGATCGGCGCGGCGACATCTGCCCGGTGGAGCGGCTCCGCATCGCGGGCGTCCACAATCTGGAGAACGCCCTTGCGGCGTCCGCGATCGCCTTGCTGCGGGGGGTGGAGCCGGCCGTCATCGCGCGGGCGCTCGGCGAATTCGAGGGGCTTGAGCATCGACTGGAGTTTGTCCGCGAGGTCCGCGGCGTGACGTACATCAACGATTCCAAGGGGACCAACGTCGGGGCCGTGCAAAAGTCGCTCGAAGGGTTTTCGCGCCCGGTCATCCTGATCGCGGGCGGGGTGGCGAAGGGTGCCGACTTCACGGCGTTGCGGCCCGCGGTGGAACGGCGCGTCAAGCGCGCGGTGCTGATCGGGCAGGCGCGGCCGCAGATGCGGAAGGCGCTGGAAGGCGCCACGACCGTCACCGAGGCGGACGACCTGCGTGAGGCGGTCCGACTGGCCGCGGAGAGCGCCGCGCCCGGCGACGTGGTCCTGCTCTCGCCGGCCTGCGCGAGCTTCGACCTCTTCAAGGATTTCGAGGACCGCGGTCGCCAGTTCAAAGCTCTGGTGAGGGCGATTCTGTGAAAGGATTGATCGCCCGGGCGTCGCGTGCAGGGAAGGCCGCGCCCCTCGGCGGCGGGAACTGGGCGCGTGGCGACGCCTGGCTGCTGATCGTGCCGGGCATCCTCTTGACCGCCGGATTGCTGATGATCTACAGCGCGAGCGCCGGGGTGGCCAAGGCGCGACACGGAGACGCCGCGTACTACTTCACGCACCAGGCGCGGTGGGCGCTCATCGGGCTCGTCGCGCTCGCGGCGGGGGCGTGGGTCGATTATCACCGCTGGCGCCGCCTGATCGTCCCGCTGACCCTGGGGGCGCTGGCCCTGCTCGCGATCGTGCTCGTCGCCGGGTGGGCGGTCAACGGCTCGCGCCGCTGGCTCCACGTCGCCGGGGTCTCGGTGCAGCCGTCGGAACCGGCGAGGTTGGTGCTGGTCCTGTACCTGGCCCACTACCTGGTCAAGCGCGCCGATGCGGTCGCGTCATTCCGCGGGCTCGCGCCGGCCCTCGCGGTCGTGGGGGCGGGGATTGGCTTGATCTGGCTGGAACCCGATCTGGGCAACGCGGTCGTGCTCGGCCTGGTGGCGGGCGGCCTCTGCGTGCTCGGCGGCTGCCGCCTGGCCCACCTCGCCGGATTGGGCGCGTTGGCGGCCGGGCTCGTCGCGGCCGCCGTCCTGGGGACCGGGTACCAGCGCCGTCGCTGGACCGCGTTCCTGGACCCGTGGGCCGATCCCGGCAACACCGGCTTCCAGATGATCCAGTCGTTTCTGGCGCTCGGCGGCGGGGGGGCGATGGGGTCCGGGTTGGGCGAGGGCCGGCAGAAGCTGTTCTTCCTGCCGGAGCCGCATACCGATTTTATTTACGCGGTGATCGGCGAGGAGCTGGGCCTGCGCGGCACGCTGCCGATCCTCGGCCTCTTCGCGGCGTTCCTCGTGCTCGGCTGGCGGGTGGCGCTCGCGACGGCCGATCCGTTCGGCCGCCTGGTCGCGTTCGGATTGGCCGGCACGATCGGCCTCGCCGCCGCGTTGAACATGGGCGTGGTCACGGGATTGCTTCCGACCAAGGGCCTGCCGCTGCCCTTCATCAGCTACGGCGGGTCGTCGCTGGTCGTCAACCTCTTCGCGGTGGGAATCCTGTTCAACATCTCGCGGCAGCGGGGCGTGCGGTGAGAGTCTGTGAATAAATCCCCGGACCGAGTTGGGTGGACGAGCCGCGAGCAGCGCAAGGCGCGACGACGAGACGTAGCCAGAGCGCTACGGTGAGGAGGAGCAACGCAGCGATGCGAAGCGGATCGGCCTCCCAGCGACGGGAGGGGATTTGTTCACAGACTCTGAGAATCCTCATCGCCGGCGGGGGAACCGGGGGGCACCTGTACCCCGGGATCGCCCTGGCGCACGAGTTCGCGCGCCTGCGGCCCGGCGTCGAGATCCTCTTCGTGGGCACCGCCCGCGGCCTGGAAGCCCGCGTGGTGCCGCGCGAGGGATTCGCGCTCGCCACCGTCCGGGTTCGGGGCATCGTGGGGCGGGGGATGGTCCGGGCGACTGCGGCGCTGGCGCGGCTTCCCTTTGCGCTTGCCGAGGCGTGGACGATCGTCCGGCGGTTTCGACCGGACCTGATCGTCGGGGTCGGGGGCTACGCCGCGGGACCCGCGGTGGTGGCCGGCCGACTCCTGCGCCGGACCATCGTGCTTCTGGAACAGAACGTGGTGCCGGGCGTCACCAACCGGTGGCTCTCGCCGCTCGCCGATCTGATCGTAGCCTCGTTCGACGAATCGCGCGCCGCGTTGCGCGGACGGGTCGAGGTCCTGGGCAACCCCGTCCGGCGGTCGGTCGTGGAGCGCGGACGCACGCCGCTGCCGAAGGACGCCGGCCTGCTCGTGTTCGGCGGCAGCCAGGGCGCGGCGACGATCAACCGCGCGATGGTCGGCGCGCTCCCGGAGCTCAAGGTCCTGCCGGGTCTCCACATCGTCCACCAGACCGGCGCGGCCGATCACGCGCGCACCCGGGAGGCGTACGCGGCCGCCGGCGTCGCCGCGACGGTCGAGCCGTATCTGGACGACATGGGGTCGGCCTACGCGGCGGCGGCCCTGGTGGTCGCCCGGGCGGGGGCGACCAGCGTGGCGGAGATCACGGCCTGCGGGCGCCCCGCGATCTTGATTCCCTATCCGCACGCCGCGCACGGCCACCAGGAGCGCAACGCCCGGGCCCTCGTCGCGGCGGGCGCCGCGGAGATGATTCTCGACCGCGACCTCGGCGGCGGGCGGTTGGGCGGCGCGATCGTCGCCCTGCTGTCGGATCGCGCGCGGCTGGAGACGATGGCCGACGCCAGCCGGCGGGCGGGGCGCCCGGACGCGGGCGAACGAATCGCGGCGCGGTGCCTGGGATTGGCGGAGCGGTGAGGGGCGACCGTGTTTAAGAAGATCCAGCGGCTGCACTTCGTGGGCATCGGGGGGTCGGGGATGAGCGGGATCGCCGAGGTCCTGCTCACGCTCGGCTACCGGGTCAGCGGCTCCGACCTGGCCGCGTCCGAGGCGACGCGCCGCCTGGAATCGCTGGGGGGCACGATCTTCATCGGCCACCGCGCGGCGCACGTCGAGGGCGCGCAGGTGGTCGTGATCTCCTCGGCGGTGGCCCCGTCCAACGTGGAGGTGGTCGCGGCGCGCGAGCGCATGATCCCGGTCATCCCGCGGGCGGAGATGCTGGCCGAGCTGATGCGGCTCAAGTACGGGATCGCCGTGGCGGGGGCGCACGGCAAGACGACCACCACCTCGATGATCGCGACGGTCCTCGCGCACGGCGGTCTCGATCCCACGGCGGTCATCGGCGGCAAGCTCAACCGCTTCGGCGGCCCTGCGAAGCTCGGGCAGGGGGAGTTCCTCGTCGCGGAGGCCGACGAAAGCGACGGGTCGTTCCTCAAGCTCTCGCCGACGATCGCCGTCGTCACGAACATCGACCGCGAGCATCTGGATCATTATGGCGACCTCGACCGGATCAAGCAGGCGTTTCTGGACTTCATGAACAAGGTCCCGTTTTACGGGACCGTCATCCTGTGCCTGGATGAGCCCCACCTCCAGGCGTTGCTCCCCAGGATCGAAAAGCGGTCCCGCACGTACGGCCGCACGTCCCACGCCGACCTCACCGCGCGGGAGATCGCGTTCGGCCCCAAGGGGACGCGGTTTGCCGCGGTGTTGAACGGGACCGATCTCGGGCGGTTTTCCCTCTCGGCGCCCGGCGGGCACAACGTGTCGAACGCGATGGCCGCCATCCTGGTCGGGCTGGAGCTGGACCTGCCGGTCGAGGCGATCCGGGACGGACTCGCCCAGTTCTCGGGTGTGGAGCGCCGGTTCCAGATCCGCGGCGAGGCGGGCGGGGTGATCGTCGTGGACGATTACGGCCATCACCCGACCGAGATCCGGGCCACCCTCGCGGGCGCGAAGGAAGGCTGGGGGTGCCGGGTGGTGGTCGTGTTTCAGCCTCACCGGTATACCCGGACCCGGGATCTCTTCGCCGACTTCTGCACGGCGTTCTACCAGGCCGACGTGCTGGTGGTGACCGACATCTACCCCGCCGGCGAGGCGCCGATCGTGGGCGTGACCGCCCAGGCGCTGGCCGCGGCGATCCGCGAGCACGGCCACCGGGACGCGACGTACGCGGAGAGCCGGGAGGCCGCGGTCGAGCGGGTGGCGAAGGCGGCGCGGCCGGGGGACATGGTGATTACGCTGG
>Ga0154928_114_pt1 | contig 11137 bp, 10 predicted proteins | sample RifCSPhighO2_01_FD_105896 | JGI IMG/M metagenome (GOLD analysis project Ga0154928, IMG submission 105896) | Nitrospirae bacterium RIFCSPHIGHO2_01_FULL_66_17 | reverse complement strand
TGGAAACACTTCCGCGGCTGGCACTTCAAGTTCAAAGAGCACAAGTGCTGGTACGGCATCTCGTTCGCGTCGGGGACGTTTCTACGAACACGCTTCCAGATCCTGGTCGACGGGGACTGGCAGACCCTGCGGGACGGGCTCAAGGCCAAGGGGTACGCGGAGCTGACCTGGAACGACAAGGGACCTTGGTTGGCCAGGGAACAGCCGACCGACGCGCTCACGGTGTCCGACCGCGATCAACAGATCAAGATCTTCACCGAGATCGTGAAGGAGCACCTGGGGATCGTCGAGAGCCTGGAGTTCCAACCGCCCGGTTCGCTCAACGTCATTCCGTGACGCCGTGCCCGCGCCGGTCGCGCGCGCAAAATTGACAACGGCTTTCGCCCTTTGCTACGATGCGCCTCGGGCCGAAGTGGTGGAACTGGCAGACACGCTAGGTTCAGGGTCTAGTGGGCTCACGCCCGTGGGGGTTCAAATCCCCCCTTCGGCACCAATCGGTTTCTCCCGACGATGTTTCCCGTTGCAGAACAGATCGAAACAATGGCCGCTTGGCTTGACGCGTCGATGTGCCATGTTATGGTTGACGTGTTTGCAGGCCCAACTCCCACCAGGATGATGACACCATGACAAACCGAGGCCTCATCGGGCTGTTGCTGGCGATCGGGATCGTGTGGCAGGTCGGAACGCTCGCCGTGCTCGGCGCGGACGAAGGCGCCGCTTCCCCGGAGGCGCCGCCCGATTCGGTCGCCGAACCGAGCGAGGCGTTGCCCGAAGAGGCGCAGCCTGGCGCGGTGACGCCGTCGGCGATCGAGGGACCGAGCGACACATCCGCGTTGCAGGGACCGCCGCCGAGCACGGTGGTGGACGCCATTCGAGATGATCTCGACATCGTCGGCGAGGTGGTCGGCGCCTCGTCGGGGCGTGTCATCTTTGCGGCCGGTGACGTCGTCTCCCTGCGCGTGAAGTCGTTGATCGACCCGAAGCCCGGCCTGACGCTGGCGGTCGTCCGCCCCGAACAGCGCGTCAAGCATCCTCGGTCGCACCGCACGATGGGACGGGTGGTCAGGGCGGTTGGAACCGTCGAGTTGCGCGAGGCGTTCGGGAAATTCTGGAGCGCTCGTGTGGTCCGTTCATCCGATGCCGTGTCGGTGGGCGATCTGGTGATTTCCGTCGGCGCGGACGAAGCGGCCGAGGGGGTGTCCGCTTCTGCGGAGGATGGTGGCTATATCGTCGCCGTTTCCATTCAGAAAGCGCTGACCGGTGCGTATGAGGTCGTCTATACGGATCTCGGTCGAAACCACGGGGTGCAATCCGGCCACGTGTTTTCGATCATCCGGGAAGGGACGAGAGGTCGTCAGGGCGGTCCCGCCCGCAAGATCGGCGAGGGGCGCGTGGTGGCGGTCCAGCCCTCGTCCTCCTCATTTTTTGTCACCCGGAGCGATGAACCGGTTCAGGTCGGCGACCGGCTGGAGCGTGTGGCCGCCGACGCCGCTCCCTGAGTTCCCGCCTTTCTCGCCCTCGCTCCGCCTTTCCGGAGTTGACTTCCCGATTTGGGGTGTGCTAAGGTTCACTAAAATTTTATCTGTTCTCAATGGGTTAGCTTGAGGCTGACCTCAATTGACCGCGCAGCGCACGTATTCCTCTGCGAGATGAAGGGCACGCCATGAAACTGACGGGGGCTGAAATTTTTGTCGAGTCGTTGAAGCGCGAGGGCGTCAAGACCGTGTTCGGTCTGCCGGGCGGCGTCGTGCTGAAAATCTTCGACGTCTTGTACGGCGACAAGGATCTCGACTTCGTTCTGGTCCGTCACGAACAGGCCGCGATCCACATGGCGGAAGCCTACGCGCGCGCGACGGGGAAGGTCGGCGTGGCCCTCGTGACCTCCGGTCCCGGCGCGACCAACACGGTGACGGGGTTGGTCAACGCGAACATGGATTCGTGTCCGATCGTGGTGTTCACGGGGCAGGTGTCGACCAATCTGCTGGGTAACGACGCGTTTCAGGAGGCCGACATTGTCGGGATCAGCCGATCCTGCACCAAGCACAATTTCCTGGTGAAAGACGTGACGGATCTTGCGACGACCGTCAAGGAAGCGTTTTACCTGGCCGCGAGCGGCCGGCCCGGCCCGGTCCTGGTGGACATCCCCAAGGACGTCAGCATGGCCTCCGCCGAGTTCCACTACCCGGACAAGGTCTACATCCGGAGCTACAACCCCACTTACGACGGGAACAAGTGGCAGATCAAGCAGGCGGCCGAAGCCATGCTCCGGGCCGAGCGCCCGATCCTGTACGTGGGCGGCGGGGTCATCAATGCCAATGGCTCCGACGAGCTGCTGGCGCTGGCCGAGCTCCTCAACATTCCGGTGACGATGACGCTGATGGGGCTGGGGGCGTTTCCGGGAACCCATCCGCTGTCGCTCGGGATGTTGGGCATGCACGGGTCGCACGCGACGAACATGGCGGTCCACCACTGCGATCTGCTGATCGCCGTGGGGTCCCGCTTCGACGACCGGGTGACGGGGAAGATCAGCGAGTTCGTGCCCCACGCGAAGATCATCCACGTGGACATCGATCCCGCGTCGATCCGGAAGAACATCCACGTCGATATTCCGATCGTGGGCGATTCCAAGTCGGTCCTGCACGATCTCCTGGAGCAGGCCCGCGCGCTCCTCGGCGGCAAGCGTCGGGAGGGGCGGACGCCCTGGTTGGCGCAGATCGCGCAGTGGCAGAGCGAGCGGCCGCTGACCTACAAGGCGGACCCGAAGGTCATCAAGCCGCAGTTCGTGATCGACATGATCTATCGCCGCACGCGGGGCGAGGCGATCATCTCGTCCGACGTCGGCCAGCACCAGATGTGGACGGCGCAGTTCTACAAGTTCATCCATCCCCGGACGTGGCTCAACTCCGGAGGGCTCGGCACGATGGGCTACGGGTTCCCCGCCGCGTTGGGTGCTCAACGCGCGTTTCCCGACAAGCCGGTCGTCTGCATCACCGGCGACGGCAGCTTTCAGATGAATCTCCAGGAGCTGGCAACCGCGATGGCCTACGACCTGCCGGTGAAAGTCGCCATCATCAACAACGGCTATCACGGGATGGTGCGCCAGTGGCAGCAGATGTTTTATCAAGGCCGCTACTCCGCGAGCCGCCTGGAGGGCGGTCCCGACTACGTCAAGCTGGCCGAGGCCTATGGCGCGGTCGGCCTGCGCGCGACCGAGCCCCACGAGGTCGAGGAGGTTCTCGAGGAGGCGTTCGCCGTCAGGAAGCTCGTCCTGATGGATTTTCAGGTCGATCCGTTCGAGAACTGCTATCCGATGGTCCCGTCCGGGGGCGCGATCAATCAGATGATCTATGAAGATCCGCCGGCGGCGGGGGACGGCCGGTCGCAGCCGCAACACGAGACGAAGGAATCGAACCTGCCGGCCTAGGGACTTACGATGGAACACATCATTTCGCTGCTAGTCGAGAACAAGTTCGGGGTGCTGTCGCGCGTCGCCGGCCTCTTTTCCGCGCGGGGGTACAACGTCGACAGCCTGTCGGTGGGGCCGACGGTCGATCCGTCGATGTCCCTCATCACGATCAGCACCCGCGGCGACGATCAGGTGCTGGAGCAGATCACCAAGCAGCTCAACAAGCTGATCGACGTCATCAAGGTGGTCGATCTGACCGAGAAGGAGTACGTGGAGCGGGAAACGGCGCTGATCAAGATCCACACACGCGCCGAGGACCGCGCCGAAGTATTCCGCATCATCGAGATCTTTCGCGCCAGGATCGTCGATTCCACCCCGACCACGTACACGGTCGAGATCACCGGCGATGCCAAGAAAGTGGAGGCCTTCATCAATCAACTGCGGCCGCTGGGGATCAAGGAGTTGGTCCGGTCGGGCCGCATCGCGATCGCGCGCGACGACGCGAAGGCGGCTGCGGGTGATCAGAAGCGCCGGCAGACCGTCGTCGAAGCCAAGTGACAAGCGAGGTGCCATGAAGATCTATTACGAGCACGATGCCGACGCGGGCCAGTTACGGGGCAAGACCGTTGCGATCGTCGGGTACGGGAGCCAGGGGCACGCCCACGCGAACAATCTCAAGGACAGCGGGGTGGACGTGCTGGTCGCGGTCCGGCCGGGTCCCTCGTGGGACAAGGCCGAGCGCGCCGGCCTCAAGGTGCTGCCGGTCGCCGATGCGGCGAAGCGGTGCGACGTGGCGATGATCCTGGCGCCCGACGAGCTGCAGGCCGACATCTACCATCGGGAGATCGCGCCGCACCTCAAGAAGGGCGCGTACCTCGCCTTCGCCCACGGGTTTAACATTCACTTCGGCCAGATCGTGCCGCGCCCCGACCTGAACGTGTTCATGGTGGCGCCGAAAGGGCCGGGGCATCTGGTCCGCGCGGAGTTCACCAAGGGGAGCGGGGTGCCGGCGCTGCTGGCGATCCACCAGGATCCGTCGGGGACCACCAAGGCGGTGGGGCTCGCCTACGCGCGGGCGATCGGCGGCGCCAAGGCCGGCGTCATCGAGACCACGTTCAGGGAGGAGTGCGAGACCGACCTCTTCGGCGAACAGGTGGTTCTGTGCGGAGGGTTGACCGCGCTCATCCAGGCCGGCTACGAGACATTGGTCGAGGCGGGGTATTCGCCCGAGATGGCCTACTTCGAGTGCCTGCACGAGGTGAAGTTGATCGTCGACCTGATCTACGAGGGCGGCATCTCGAACATGCGGTACTCGATCAGCAACACCGCGAAGTACGGCGACGTCACGCGCGGACCCCGCATCGTGACCGACGAGACCAAGGCCGAGATGAAGCGGATCCTCGGCGAGATCCAGAGCGGGCGGTTTGCGAAGGAGTGGATCCTCGAGAATCGCGCCGGCCGCCCCGTGTTCAACGCGCTGTTGCGCCAGGGCGAAACCCATCCCATCGAGGAGGTCGGCGCGCGCCTGCGCGCGATGATGCCCTGGCTCAAGCAGAGCCGCCTCGTGGACAAAGACAAGAATTAACGACGCGATGGGCACGGGCGGCAGGCGGAAGGGCAGTCGGCGGCTTCCGGGGACGTCGCGGCGTTGAACCCGTCCGACGGGAAGCAGCATTTGTCCGTCACGCTAGAGCGATGGCGGGCCTTCCCCGTGGTCGTCGAGGGACTTCCCTTCGTTGCAGCGCTGCTGGCGGTCGCGGCCGCGGCGTGGCTGGTCGGCCGGCCGATGGTGGGTGTCCCCTTCCTCGGGCTGGCGGCGTTCGTCGTCTGGTTTTTCCGGAATCCCCGCCGCGTGATTCCGGCCGATCCCGACGCGATCGTCTCGCCGGCGGACGGACGGGTCCTGTCGGTCGAGAAGGTCTTCGAATCGCGCGTACTCAAGGAGGATGTCCGGCGGATCAGCATCTTCATGGGGCTGACCGACGTCCACGTGAACCGGATCCCGTGCGGCGGCCGGATCGCGGGCATCTTCTATCATCCGGGCAAGTTTTTCGGCGCCTTCAAGGAGAAGGCGTCGCTGGACAATGAACAGCAGGCCGTGCTCCTGGAAATGCCCGAGGGGCGGCGGATCCTGTTCGTCCAGATTGCCGGGTTCGTCGCCCGCCGGATCGTGACGTGGGTTCGCGAGGGCGATCGTGTGGAGCGCGGCGAGCGGTATGGGCTGATCCGCTTCGGGTCGCGCATGGACGTCTATATTCCGCTTGGGAGTCGAGTCATGGTCAAACCGGGTGATCGTGTCAAGGGGGGGAGCAGCGTGTTGGGAGCGTGGCGATGACGGCGCGGTTCATGCGCGGCGGGCCGGCGGCGAATCGACGGGGCGTGTACCTGCTGCCCAATCTGTTCACCACGGGCAACCTGCTGAGCGGGTTCTACGCGATGATCGCCGTTTTCAATGCCGACTACGTCTTCGCGGCCGCCGCGATCCTGGTGGCGACCGTGTTTGACAGCCTTGACGGCCGGGTCGCGCGGCTGACCAAGACCACGAGCAAGTTCGGGGTGGAGTACGACTCGCTGGCTGATCTTGTGTCGTTCGGCGTGGCGCCGGGCCTCCTGATTTACTCCTGGGCCCTGACGAATTACGGCCGGATCGGCTGGGTGGCCGCGTTCCTGTTCGTGGCGTGCGGCGCGCTCCGGCTGGCCCGCTTCAACGTCCAGGTGGGCACCGTGGAGGGGCGCTATTTCGTGGGACTGCCGATTCCCGCCGCGGCGGGGCTGATCGCGGCGACGGTCCTGCTCGACGATCACATCCTCCGGCTCGGCGCCGCGATGAAGCCGCTGCTGATCGTGGTCATGACGTACGTGCTGGCTTTTCTGATGGTCAGCAATATCCGATACTGGAGTTTCAAGGGCGTCGAGATGCACGCCCGGCGGCCGTTCCAAGTGCTGGTGGCGGCCGTCCTGGTGGTGATGGTGGTCACGGCGGCGCCGCAGGTCATGTTGTTCGCCCTGTTCGCCGCGTACGCGGCGTCGGGTGTGGTGCTCGGCCCGCTCCGCGCGGCGCGGCGCAAGCTCGTTCCGGCCGCCGGCGGCGGGGCCGCCGTGGTGGACGCGCTCGATGACGACCTGACCGACCGCGAGGTCAGGAGTCGCTCGTAGGTCGGGAGGACACGCCGCCGCGCGGGCGGTCAGAGGGCTCCGCGTCGTGGGGACACGGACGGCCTTCCTCCCGTGCGGTGGGGAAGGCTGGTCGTTTTGAGGGGACAGCGATGACGAGGACGATCACCATTTTCGATACCACGCTCCGCGACGGCGAGCAATCGCCCGGCGCGAGCATGAACGTTGAGGAGAAGGTGTTGATCGCCCGGCAGTTGGCCCGGCTCGGCGTCGATGTGATCGAGGCGGGGTTTGCCTTCAGTTCGCCGGGCGATTTTGAGGCCGTCCGCCGCATCGCGAACGAGGTGGAGGGGCCCGTCATCTGCAGCCTGGCGCGGGCGAAACCGGGGGACGTCGACCGCGCGTGGGAGGCCTTGAAGGGCGGGCACAAGGTGCGGATCCACACGTTCATCTCAACCTCCGACATCCACCTCACGCACCAGTTCCGTCTGACGCGTGCCGAGGCGCTCGCCCGGGCCGTGGAGATGGTCGAGCGCGCCCGGGGCTACGTGGACGACGTCGAATTCTCGCCGATGGACGCGACGCGGTCCGAGGAGACGTATCTCTGCGAGGTGCTGGAAGCGGTGATCGCGGCGGGGGCGCGCACGGTGAACATCGCGGACACGGTGGGCTACGCGACGCCCCAGGAGTTCTCGCAACTGATCCGGGCCATCCAACAACGCGTGCCCAACATCGCCCGGGCGGTGATCTCGGTCCACTGCCACAACGACCTCGGCCTCTCGACCGCCAACTCGCTGGGCGCGGTGGCGGCCGGGGCCGGACAGGTGGAGTGCACGATCAACGGCATCGGGGAGCGCGCGGGGAACGCTGCGCTGGAGGAGGTCGTGATGGCCCTGCGCACGCGCAAGGACGTCTTCGCCGCCGACACCCGCATCGCCACGGAGGAGATCGCCAAGACGAGCCGCCTGGTCAGCCGGATTACGGGCATGTCGGTGCAACCGAACAAGGCGATCGTGGGCGCGAACGCGTTCGCCCACGAGTCGGGGATTCACCAGGACGGGCTACTCAAGGAAAAGATGACGTACGAGATCATGCGGCCGGATTCGGTCGGCGCCGGCAAGACCCACATCGTGCTGGGCAAGCACTCCGGGCGCCACGCGTTCAAGGCCAAGCTCGAGGAACTGGGCTACCGGCCGACCGAGGTCGAGCTCGATCAGGCGTTCGAGCGCCTGAAGCGGCTGGCGGATCAGAAAAAGGAAATCTTCGAGGAGGATCTCGAGACGATCATCACGGAAGAGATGGACCGCCCCGAGGAGGCCTATCGGCTGGTGTCCCTCCACGTCGAGAGCGGGACCGAGACGACGCCGACTGCGACCGTCGAACTGGCGATGGGGGAGAAGACCGTGAAGGCCGTGGGGAAGGGGGACGGCCCGGTGGACGCGGCGTACCGGACGATCGCGTCCCTGACCCAGACCAAGAGCCGTCTCGCGTCGTACGTCGTCAAAGGGATCGCGGGCGGGACGGACGCGCTGGGCGAGGTGACCGTGACCATCGAGGAGGACGGCAAATCCGTGATGGGGCACGGCGCGGACACGGACATCATCACCGCGTCGGCGCGGGCCTACCTCAACGCCCTCAACAAAGCGGCGGCCCGTGCCGCCAAGCGCGGCGGGGAGCCGAAGGTCGGCTTGATTTGATCGCATGATCGGCCGCCCCATGAACCGAGCATCCCGAAAGCGTGTGCTGTGTCTGGTCGGTCTCGTCGGCCTCCTTGTGATCGCGGTGAGTGCCAGGCACCTGACGCGCTGGGACGTGCCCTCCGTGCCGCTGCGCCTGACCATGCTGGCGTTCATCCTGCTCTGCCCCGTTCTGCTCGGGATGGCGATCGGCGTGTGGGGCGGCGAGCGAGGCGGGGTATGGGGTGCGCGGGGCGCGTCCGCGGTCTATCTCGGCGCGGTGGTACTGGCCTGGGCGCAGGACGGTGTCTTCCCGGTCGGGTTTCACCTGCCCGGTGTCCGGACGCCGCTGTTCGTCACCCTGACCAACCTCGGGATCTTTCTGATCACGCTCTATTTCATGCAGGCCCTCGGCGGCTCGGGGGGGCGGCTCGGAGTTTCCCTGGCGGGAAAGGACGCATCGACGTGACGACCTATCGCATCACCTTGTTGCCGGGCGACGGCGTGGGGCGCGAGATCGTGCCCGAAGCGGTCCGGGCGCTGGAAGCGGTCGGCAAGCGACGGGGGCGCCGGTTCGAGTTCCGCGAAGCCCTCGTGGGTGGGGCGGCGATCGACCGGTTCGGCGTTCCGCTGCCCGACGAGACGTTGAAGGCGGCGCTCGACGCCGACGCCGTGCTGCTCGGCGCCGTCGGCGGTCCCAAGTGGGAGGGCCTGGAGTACGCGAGGCGGCCCGAGCGGGCCTTGCTGGGCTTGCGTGAGCGCCTCGGCACGTTCGCCAACCTCCGCCCCGCCGTGCTCTTCCCGATGCTGGCCGACGCCTCGTCGCTCAAGCCCGAGGTCATCGACGGTCTCGACATCATGGTGGTCCGCGAGCTGACCGGCGGGATCTACTTCGGCACGCCGCGCGGCATCGAGCCCTACGAGGGCGGCGAGCGCGGCATCAACACCGAGGTCTATACCACACCGGAGATCGAGCGGATCGCGCGGGTCGCGTTTGCCCTCGCCCGGAAGCGGCGGCGCCTGGTCACGAGCGTGGACAAGGCCAACGTGCTCGAAGCGACCGAGCTGTGGCGCAAGGTCGTGACGCGCGTCCACGCCGAGTTTCCCGACGTGGAGCTGCGCCACATGTACGTGGACAACTGCGCGATGCAACTGATCCGGAAGCCCACGCAGTTCGACGTCCTCGTGACGACGAATCTGTTCGGTGATATCTTAAGCGACGAAGCGTCCATGTTGACGGGGTCGATCGGGATGTTGCCGTCGGCGAGTTTGGGGGGGAGGGTCGGGCTGTACGAGCCGATCCACGGCAGCGCGCCGGATATCGCCGGCCAGAATGTCGCCAACCCCATCGCCACGATCCTCTCGGCGGCGATGATGCTCCGGCACTCCTTCGACCTCGAAGACGACGCCGTCGCGATCGAGCGGGCGGTGTACCGGGTCCTCGAACGCGGGTATCGGACGGCGGACATCATGCAGCCGGGCATGACCAGGACCGGGACGCGGGAAATGGGGGGGCTGATCGCGGACGCGATTGCCTGAAACGGAGTTCGCTCACAAGGAGAGTGGCCGATGAACAAAGGCGTTTGGCTGGTGGCGCTGGGGTTGGCGGTGTTGGGGGCTCCCGCGATTGCGGCGGCGGATGAGACCCACAAGGTGACTATCGTGAAGACGTTCCCGAAGTACGGTGAGACGATTACGAGCCTGAAGGGGTTGGTGGTCGAGATCGTGTTCAGCACACCCATGGATCCCGCCACGCAGAACGACGTGTCGATGGACCAGCGCGGCGCGGTCGACGAGAAGGGCGAGCCGATCGAGTTCGACGGGACCTACACGTGGGTGAACCCGACCACGCTGCGGTTTGCGCCGAAGGGGATGCTCAAGCCCGATTCGGTCTATCAGGTGACGGTGTGGTCGGCGAAGGCCAAGGACGGATCGGAACTCGATGGCGTGCCGTACCGCCTCCCGTTTTCGACCAGCGGCGCCAAATAATGCGTGACGTGTAAGGAACGGGGACATGAGCACAGGGGTGGCCAAGAAGGCCAAGTACACCGTGGCGGTGATCGGCGCGACCGGGGTGGTGGGCCGGGAGAGCCTGGAGATTCTCGAAGAGCGGCGGTTCCCGCTGGAGAGGCTGCGGCTCTTCGCGTCCAAGCGCTCGGCTGGCGAGTCCCTCTCATGCCAGGGCCGCGAGTGGACGATCGAGGAACTGACGCCCCAAGGGCCGTTTCAGGGCATCGACTTCGCGTTCATCTCGGCCACCGACGCCGTGAGCCGGGAATACGGTCCAAGGCTCGGCGAGGCGGGCGTGGTCGTCATCGACGACAGCGCCGTGTTTCGCATGGACGCTGACGTGCCGCTCGTCGTGCCAGAGGTCAACGCGCACGCCCTGGCCGCCGCCCGCCGCCGCATCATCGCGATCCCCAACTGCACGACCACGCCGCTGGTGATGGTGCTCAAGCCGCTCCACGAGGTCGCAACGATCAAGCGGGTGGTGGTCACCACGTTCCAGTCGGTCTCCGGCACCGGCGCCGCCGCGATGGCGGAGCTGCTCGATCAGGCCAAGGCACTCCTCTCGTTCAAGGAGGTCAAGGCCGAGGTCTATCCCCACCAGATCGCGTTCAACTGCCTGCCGCACATCGGGTCGTTCGGCGAGGGCGGCGACTGTTCCGAGGAGACCAAGATCGTCAACGAGACGCGCAAGATCCTGGAGGCGCCGGGCCTGCGGATCACCGCCACGGCCGTGCGCGTGCCGGTCATGCGCTGCCACTCCGAGGCGGTTAACATCGAGACCGAGCGGCCGCTCAAACCGAACGAAGCCCGCGCGCTCCTGTCCGGCATGCCGGGCGTGATCGTGTTCGACGACCCGGTCCGCAAACTCTACCCGATGCCGCTGGACGTGGCGGGCAAGGACGAGGTCTACGTCGGTCGCGTCCGAGAGGAC
>Ga0154928_157_pt3 | contig 11484 bp, 6 predicted proteins | sample RifCSPhighO2_01_FD_105896 | JGI IMG/M metagenome (GOLD analysis project Ga0154928, IMG submission 105896) | Nitrospirae bacterium RIFCSPHIGHO2_01_FULL_66_17 | reverse complement strand
GCGTGGCGTCGACCGACTGCTTGGTGTACCCCAGCCACGCCACCACGTCGTCATAGGGCGGAAGGACCAACGGAACCGAGTTCCAGGTCGCGCCCCCGTCCTTCGAGGTGGCCAGCACGCCCGGCGTCCCCACGTACATCGCCCGCGGATCGGCGGGATCGACCGCCAGCGCCTTCGCCACCTTGTAGGACAAGCCCTGGTTCGCCTCGACCCAGGTCCGTCCGCCGTCGGTGCTCTTGAAGACCCCGTGGGCCTTGCTGCCCGCGAAGATCGTCTGCGGGTCGGTCGGATGCAACACGATCCGGTGCCACCAATTCGCGCCCACGGGCAGACCCCCGAGTGGCGCCCACGTCTTGCCCGCATCCCGGCTGGCGAAGAACTTCCCGCTCAAACTGCCCGCGAAAAGGGTCTTCACCCGAGTATCGTAGGTGAACACGGTGAGCTTCTGGCCCTGGACCTTGCCGTTCAACAGTTCCCACGCGGGGTCGCCCTCGGCCCGCCGAAAACCCCCGGCGGGCGTCCCCACGAACAGCACCGGTGCGGGGTGCCCGGGGAACCGCGCCACCAGGAGGGTGTGCATGTAATGGCTTTCGCCCGCCATCCGATTGTCGGAGAACAGCCGCGCCCAGGTCCGGCCGCCGTCGGCGCTCTTGAACACCTCGCGCATCGTCGCCGCGTACACGGTCTCGGGATCGGCCGGGTCGAACCCGATGTCCTCGACGTTCGTATCCGTAAGCCCGTCGTTTCGCTGCGCCCAGGTCTCGCCCCCATCGTCGCTCACGTAGACCCCCGATCCCGTGGTCGCGGCGAATATCGTCTCCGGCCTGGTCGGATGCATCGCCATGGAGTACACGTCGGTCGTCCCCAGTCCCTTGGCGACGAATCGCCAGGTCGCCCCGCGATCGACGCTCTTGAGCATCCCGTAGAAGTGGCTGGCCGCGTAGACCACCTCGGGACGCCGGGGATTGATGACGATCTGGGAAATCTGGATGGGTTCGCGCTCATTGCGCTTCTTGATCGCGAGCTTGACCCGCTGCACCACGGTCATCGGATTCAGATCCGACGGCTTCGGAAGCCCGACGAGCAGCAAGAGCCCCACCACCACCGGAATCGTCGCCAGCGCAAACCACCGCGTGCGCGCGAGGTTCATGGCGCCGACCCGTTGTAAAATATCGACACGGTATTCCCCTCGTTGTTGGCGACGACGAGATCCGGCGCCCCGTCGCCGTTGACGTCCGTCGCCAGGATCGGCTGGAAGCCGAGCGCGGAGACGCGCGCCTTGGCTCCGAACGACAGTTCCTGGGCGCGCGCGCGCGCAAACCTCCCGCCGCCGTCATTGTACAGCACCGTCACGCGCCCGGGTCCGTTCACCGGCCGGCTCGCGACGACCACGTCCGGGCTGCCGTCGCGATCGAAATCCGCGCTGGCGATGCCTTGGGGCGCCAGCAGCTCCAGCCGCGGCTCGCCGGCGTTCCGTGGAGCGAAGGACGCCCCCCCGGCGGCCACCACGATCGTGCCGTCCTCGCGGACGCCCGACCCCGGATTCGCGACCGCGATGTCCGGCGCGCCGTCCCCGTCGAAATCGGCGACCGTCAACGAGCGCGCTTCCCGGTCGAGCGGCACGCGCGCCAGCGGTTCCGCCTGGAAACCGCCCCGTCCGTCTCCGCGCAGGACGACGAGGTGCGCCGTGCGCGCCCGATCCCCCTCGGTCCCATTGGTCCACACGGGGAAGGCGACGTCGATGTCGTTGTCCCGGTCAAGGTCCCGGGCCACGACCTGCCAATGTTCGTCGCCGATCACCACCCGCTGCGGAGACGACGGCTCCGGGACGCGGAACACCCCGTCCCGCTCGGTCCCCAGGAGCACCGACAGCACGCCGCCCTTCCAGTGCCCCACGGCCAGATCGAGCCGGCCGTCGCCGTCGAAGTCCGCGACGGCGATGTCATCCGGCGCCTTTCCGCCGGATGGCAGCGTCTCGACGACCTCGAGCCGGTCCATCGACACGACGTGCAAGAGCGGCTGTCGATCGATCGCGTCGGGGTTCGCGCAGTTCGACACCACGATCAGCGGCAAGCCGTTCGTCCGCGGAATCACCGCCAGCCCGATCGCCGAGGTGGGGACCTGAATTTCCCGGGGCGGCAGAAAGCCCCCCGGCGTCTCCGGGTCCGCGAACAACACCGCGAACCGGTTGCAGAAACCGGACACGGCGAGGTCGGTGCGCCCGTCCCCGTTGAGGTCCGCCGCGGCCAGATTGGTCGGCCGGCACGCCTTGTCGCGGAACATCGGCAGTTCCAGCACGCGCGCCTGGGCGAAGGGTGGCGCGGGTTCCGGCCCATAGTACGTGTTGAGATAGGCCAGAATCGCCGCTTCGTCCGCCGGCGTCAGGCGCGCCGGTCCGCGCATCCTCCCCATCGTGTCGTGCCAGTCGCGGTGCGACGGAAACACGCGCCAGAACGTCTGCTTGGTCGGCCCGTTGAGCAGCGGATCGGTCCAACCGTGACACTCCTGGCACTTCCGAAAGGCGTCGGGAGGATCCGGCGGCCGTCCGCGCGCCTGCACCGATCGCGCGAGCGACGCGTAGAGATGCTCCCACGTCGGGAACTCCGGCACGGGCCGATGGATCCACCGGGCTCCTCCGTCGTCGCTGGTGAAGATGCCGCGTCCGTAGGTCGCGGCGTACAGGCGCTTCGAATCCCTGGGATGGATCGCGAGGCCCTTGACGTCCTGCTCGGTCAACCCGGCGTTGATCCCCGTCCACGTCGCCCCGCCGTCCGCGCTCTTCATCACGCCGGCGTTCTTGGTGGCCAGGTAGAGCACCCGCGCATCCCCGGGGTCGACGATCAGCCGGTGGCTCCATGCGCGGCTCAGCCCGGTTCCTACGGTCATCCACGTGGCCCCGCCGTCGGCGCTCCGATAGAGCCCCTCGGCGAACGCCGCCGCCGCGTACAACGTCCCCGTGGCCTCGTGGAAGGCGAACGCCGTGACCTTCAGCGACACCGCGTCGGCGATCAACGGCCGCCACGCATCGTCGCCCTCCGCCCGCCGGTACCCGCGTTCACCGGTCGCCACCAGAAACGTCGGCCGCGCCCCCGGAACGACAACGAGCCGCCGATGGAAAGACCGGTCGGCCAAGGCGGCGTGCTCGCGGAATACGGGACGCCAGCTCGCGCCCCCGTCGGCGCTCGTATACACCTCGCGCAGCGTCAGCACGTACATGATCCGGGAGTCGCGCCGGTCGAACAGGATGTCGTAGACCGACGTGTCCGCGAGGCCGCGGTTCGTCGGCGTCCATGTCGCGCCGGAATCGTCGGAACGGTACAGCCCTCCGCCGGCCGCGCCCACGAACAGGACGCGCGAGTCGGTCGGGTGGACGGCGAGTGCGTAAAAGTCCGACGCGCCGACGCCGTCGGTGCTGAGGCGCCACGTGACCCCGCCGTCGTGGCTGCGGTACACGCCGTAGAGCGTGCTGGGGACGTACACCGAATCGGGATTGGTGGCGTCGATGACGACGTGCGACGCGCCGAGCCCGGTTCCCCGGGACGTATCGGGATCGGACGCCGACGACGCCGCCCCGACACACGCCAGACCCGCGGCAAGCACCGCCAGGACCTGCCGCAACCGGAGGGTTGTGCCGAGCGGATTACTCGTCAAGAACCGCGAGAAAGATTTCGGAATTCTCATCCAGGTTGCCGCCGCGGTGAATATCCCGGTCGGATCCGAACGCGATCCGGCGGCCCGAGCGGTCGATCGAGGGTGTGTGGTTGAAGTCGCGGATCGTATGCGTGAGCTGCGTCACCAAGCCGGTCGCGCTCCGGTAGACAAAGACCTCGAGGTTGGGTTGGCCGCGATCCTGATTCGTGCCCACAAAGTCGCAGGTGGAGGCGAACACCACCACCGTCGCGTCGCCGTTGACGGAGGGGGCGTCGATCCGGCAGTCGCTCCCCGACAGCAGCCGCGTCGTCTCCCCCGTGCCCGTGTCGAGCACCGCCAAGACCCGCTGGGCCGTGACGGTCCGGCCCCCCGTGGGGGAAGGGGCGCCGTCTTCGCCGTCGACGACCAGCGCAAGCCGCCGCCCGTCGTCGCTCGCCGCCGGCGCCCCGTGGCGGTGCTCAGCGCCGTGCGCGTGCGTTCGGTCCGTGAGCTGACGCATCGCCTTCTTGGTTCGGTCGTAGCGGAAAATCTGCGGGACGCGCTCGCGATTGCGCCCGCGGACCAGCTCGGCCGACGACTCGATGACCACCGCCGCTCCGTCCCGCGTGATCGACGCCGCGGCAATGGGCAGCGGCCTCGGCTCCGCGGGAGGCGGCGCGTCGATCCGGGTCAGTTGCGCGGCCTTTCCGCCCGGCAGGTCGAGCGAAAACACCTCCGCGCTCCCGTCCCGGTTCCGCCCCTTGACCAGATCGCCCGTCGACAGGAACACGACCGCGCGCCCCGCGCCGTCGATCGACGGCGCGTTGTTGGCGGCGGGGGACGCCGTCCGGGTGAGCTGGGTGAGTCGATCGGCCGCCGCGTCGAACAGGAAGATCTCGGCGTTGCCGTCGGCGTTCTGTCCGGACAGCAGATCGGCGGAGGAGGAAAACACGACGCGGGCGCCGTCGTGGTTGATCGCGGGGCCGTTGTTCCTGTACCTGCCCGTCGTGTCGGTCACCTGGGTGAATCGCTTCGCTTCAATGTCGTACAGGAACACCTCGTAGTTCTGGTCGGCGTTCCGGCCGGGGATGATCTCACAGTCCGCAAGGAACACGATCCGGTTTCCGTCGCCGCTGATCGCCGGTTGAAAGTTCTCGCACAGCGTGGTGGTGGTGGCCTGCGTGATCGCGATCTCCGCGGCGGCCGGAGCCACCATGAACACGGCGAACAGACCACCCGCGACGACGGCGAGGCGAGTTATCAACGCGGAACCTGACTCTTCCCGAGCGACTGCAGGGAGGGCCGGAGACCCCGCTTGGCCTCTTCGAGGCGCTCGATCAACTCCTCGCGGCGATAGGCGGTATAGGTCCCCTGCACCACCTGCTTCATCCGATCGAGGGTCTTGTCGAGGCGCTCGCGCGCCAGCCGTTCGGACTCTTCGGCGCTCTGCCACTTGCCGAAGTCGAGCCCCGACACCCGCTTGGTCACGATGTAACTCTCCTGCGCGCCCCGCAGCGGGCGCTCGGGGCGGTTGACGATTTTCTCGAACACCACGGGCGGCACCGTGGTGGCCGACGGAAAGCGGCCGAGCATGTGCGTCTGCGTCTTCACGATCTGGTAGTACTTTCGATAGATCAGCAGCGCGTGGTCGTAGCTGCCCAAGGGCAGCCCGCCCCGCAAATCGAGGTGGTCGTTGTCGACGTAGGGGAACAGCGCCAGGCCGCTCATCGCCGTCTCGGTGATCCACTCGAAGAAATCCCCTTTATCCGTCTGTTTATTGACGTAGTCCTTGATCTGAGTAAAATCCTGGAGCCTCCACCCGTCGTCCCCCGGCAGCTTCCGCTGGAGACTCCAAATCCCGTCGCGCATCACGCCGAGACTCCGGCCGTGGCAGCCGAGACAAAACTGGTTCTCCTCCTGGATCGCGGGGCGGAATCGCCCGGTCTCCGGGTCCTGCTCCAGGTACGCCACGAGGTCCCACCCGGCGTGCGCGTACACGACCCCGTAGGGATTCGCGGCTCCGCCGGCGAGCGACTCGAGGGTCTTGTCGTACTCCGCCGGCGGATCGGGGACGCTCGAAGGCTTTCCCTCGGCGGTGTCGTCCGTCGCGTCCATCGCGATGTCGTCGTCCGGGACGGACTTGACCATGTACCGGTAATCCTGGAGGCGGACGGCCTTTCCCTTGATCGGGTCGAGGTAGTGGATCGCGAGGATGAATTCGGCGCCGGTCGGGTAGAAATAGCGCTTCACCGGGTCCTTCGACGCGCCGCCGAGGTACGCCGCGGGCGTCGCCTCGCCCTTGATCGCGCGCTCGAGCCGATCGAGATTCTTCGCGTACACGTCGCGGCTCAACACGCCGCGCTCGTCCTGGCGGAATCGGACCGGCAGGCGGATGAAAATCTGCTTCCACCCGCCCAACGCGGAGGGAAACGAGAACTGCTGGGGCTTCCACTTGAAGGCCCGCCAGCCGTTGTTGGCCCAGCCGGTCCGCGGGTCGACGCCCGCCGGGTTCAAATCCGGGAAAAACTTGAGCGCGCCGCGCCCCTTGCCCGCCCGCACCGTGAGGTGGTCGGCCGAAGGATTATCGAGGTCCACCCCGCTGCGGGCGATCGCCTCCTGGAGGTTGTTCGCGAGCACGTAGTCCGAGATCTTGGTGGGAATCGAGGCCGGGGGAACGACCGCGTCGAGCCACGTGGGATCGAACACGTTCGGCCAGGGGTTGACGTTCTCCGTCGTCTGGGGCCAGGTCTTCTGGCGGACCGAGTCGTCGACGTACTCCGCGATCGCCGGCTGGTGGCAGAACAGGCATGTGTTGACCGCGGTCGGCCGGAACGTCACCGAGAGCGGCGTCCCCGAGAAGTGCATCAGTTCCTGGTTGATGAAGCAGTTCGGCATGACCCGGAACAGCTCCCGTCCGGGTTCGTGGGTCCGGCCGAAGGCCTTCGCCAAACCCGCCGCGTACTCCTGGCCGTGGCGGGCCTTCATGATGCCGACGACTTCCTCCCACGCCGCGGGATCGACGCGCCCGTCCTTGACCAGGGTGAGGGCGGACGCCGACGGCGCCTGGGCGAACCACATAGCCGCCGCGGTCGCCAGCGCCGCGCAGGTTCGGTGAAACGTGTGATTCCCCATCTCGGTCCTCGCCAGCTAGAGGCTAGAATCGCATCGTCCGTCCCGCGATGTCAAGCAATCGCAGCGATCGCCCGACCACTCCCCGCGTCCGCGGTCCTCCATCACGGGAGAGGTGTCACGGGCGGTTCGGAGGAGTCCCCTCGGCCAGGAGGTAGATGTGGTCGATGGAGACCCGGGCCCGTGCCGTCCGCCCGGGCGCGCGGTCGGTATCCTGAACCCGAATCGTGACCTCGCCCGGCGGCAGGCTCGGGAGTGGGATGAGGTGATACCCGCGGGTTTCCTCGGTCTCCCCGAGCACGAAGAGGTCGCGGAACCGTTCACCGTCGGTCGACATCGAGAACGCGAAGGCCTCCCCGTCTCCGCCGGCCGAGCGGTGGCCGCGGACGGCCACGAGCAAACGGCGCCCGCCGGGATGGGGAATCGTCCATCGGTGATCGAGCGCGCTCGTCCCGTCGGCCAACGTCTCTTCGATCACCTCCGGAATCTGATATCCCGTTTGCACGTCGAGGTAGCTTCCGGTCACGGCTCCGGCATGAGCCGTCTCGCGCACCGGGACCGCCTTCGTGGACGGTTCGAGCCCGGTCGTGCGGAAGAGCTGCCCGCCCGGCGGTCGGTCGGTGCCCGCGTACAGCTCGCCGCCGAAGGGCGCCAGCGCCTCGACGGTCTTCGGACTGATTTCCCCCACCGGCTCCCAGGCGCGCCCATCGTGCGACCGCAAGACCGTCCCGTCGAAGCTCGCGTACAGCGCGCCGTCGAACACCGCCATGGCGGCCACGTAGCCCCGCCCGGCCGGCCCCTTGAACACCGTCTCCCAGCGCTCCCCGTCCTGGGTTCGCAGGATTTCGCCCGTCCCGGTGCTCCCGATGTACAGCCGCCCGCCGAACACCGCGGCGCCGCGGAGGCCCGGACGGCCCGACAGGGAAACCGGAACCTGCGACCAGGCATTCCCGTCTCGTGACCGAAAGAGGCCGCCGCCTTCGAGACCGGCGTACAGCCGCCCGCGAAACTCGACGAGAAACCGAATCCAGTGCCCCCACGTGTCCCGGCTTCCCGGCACGAGCGCGACACCCTGGTCCCACGCCCGCCCGTCCGCGGAGCGATAGACGCGCCCCGAGCCCGTTCCCGCGTAGAGCCGGTTCCGGAAGGTCCCGAGCGCCGTCACGCCTCGCTGAAGCGGCGGGAGCGTGGCGACCCGCGCCCACGCGCGTCCGTCGGCGCTCGACCAGATCTCGGGACGCGGGTTGTAGGCCCCGGCGAACACCGCGCCCCGAAACGCCGTGAGCCCATACACCTTGTCGTGCCCCGTGCTCGCGACCTCCTCCCAGGCCACCCCATCGCGGGAGCGAAAAATACCGCCACCGCCCTCGGTGCCGAAGTAGAGGTGCTCGCGCCAGCTTGTGAGCGTCACGACGTTCCAACCCCGCGTCGCCGACACGCTATAGACCTCGGTCCACGTGAGCGGATAGCGGGGTCCGGGAAATACGGCGTCGAGCCATTCGGTCACCGTCTTGCGCTCCCCAGGGGTGAGCGGGCAGCCGAGCGCCGACACCATGAAGTCGGTGGCCAGCGACCAATCGCGCGGCCCCGCACGGATCACCGGCACGCCCTGCGCCCGGCAGTCGCCGGCGAGACACCGGCCGTCGATCTCCGTCGCATGGCAACGGCCGCATCGGTCCACCACCACCGGAGGCGGTCCCCCCGGCTGGGCCGCGGCGGCCCAGCCGCCGACGGCCCCGCAGAACAGGATCACCACTCCCCACCGGATGAACCGCATGGCGTCCATTCTAAACCAGCGCCCTCCTGAAAAACACCCTGCCGAGCAAACACCGCTCGGCAGGGTGGCTGGTCGACGGTCGACCGGACGGTTCTTGGCGACGATGGCCTACGGGTTCACGTTGACCGTATCCGTCCCGGAGAACGTGTGGGTGTCCTTCAGCAGACCTCTCACTTCCAGGATCACGTCGTCGGCCGGTTCGAGCCTCGCCTCCACATCCGCCCGCCGAAACTTGACGTTCAGCGAGTTGCTACCGGTGAAGATCTCCGTCCCCAACATATGGTCAATCGGATCGGGGATCGTGTTATTCGACGGACGCGCTGGGAAGTGCATCCGGATCTTGTACAGGCCCGTCGTCGGACAGCCGGGCGGCGTGTTCACGCCGGTGATGCAGATGTCCTGCGCGACGTGGGCGCCGGGCACCGTCTGGTCGAACGAAATGAACACGTTGATCGGAATGCCGGACGTCCCGAGGTTGATCGTCACCGGCGTGATCATAATCGTCGCCGGCTCAACCGTGCCGGACGTGGTCGCGCAGTCGATGTTCGAGGGACTCGATTCGTTCCCCGCCGCGTCCACCGCAATCACGTAGTAGCAGTACGTGGTCGAGGGATCGAGGCCGATGTTCGAGTAGATCGTGGTCAGCACGGTGGTGAGGTACGTAAGCGTCCCCGAGGTGCCGATCCGCCGGTACAACTTGTACGCGACCACGCCCACGTTGTCCGTCGACCCATCCCACGACACGTTGATCTGGGACGAGCCCATGGCGGTCGCGTCCAAATCCATGGGAATCGACGGCGCCGAGGTATCGGCGGGCGTAGTGGCGCACACCAGGTTGGACGGCGGAGACGTCAAGGCTTCGGTGTCCGTCGCCGTCACCAGATAGCAGTACGTCGTGTTCGGCGTCAGCCCGGTACTGGGGTACGTCAGCGTGGTTCCGCTCACCGTCGCGAGCGGCACGCCACTGGTGCTCGGCGTGCAGGGTCCGGGCGAGCAGAGGTAAATCTGATACGACGTAATCGTTCCGCCGTTTGGATTCGATGCCCCCCACGCGAGGTCGATCTCGGTCGGGCTCACGGCCGTCGCCGACAGACTCGGCGCCGATGGAGCCGCCGCCAGCGGCGGGAGCGTCGTCGCGCAGTCGGTGTTCGAAGACGTCGGATTGACGGCTGCGTCCCTGGCCACGACCACGTAGCAGTACGGCGTGCTCGGCGCGAGGCCCATGTCGGAATAACTCAACGTCGACGCCGTCAGCGACGCGATCTGTGTCCCGGCCGTCGTGCTGGGCGTGCACCCCGGCGGGTCGCTCGTCGCCTGGCACCTGAACAGCAGATACTCCGTCACCCCCACGTTGTCGGTCGCGGCCGTCCACGTCAGGTCGATCTGCGTCGAATCGAACGGCGTTGCCGACAGAGCGGGAACCGAGGGCGGCGTGGTGTCGGGCGGCTGCGGCGGATCGGGCGTGTTCGCGCAGTCGTTGTTGGAGAAGGATCCCGGATTGTTCGCCCCGTCGTAGGCCCGAACTGCGTAGCAATAGCGGGTGCTCGCCGTCAGGCCGGTGTTGGGATAGCTGAACACCGTGGGATTCATCGTATCGATCAGCAGCGTTCCACCGCTCGCCGTGCAGTCCGTCGTGGTGTTCGGAGCCTGGCATGAGTAGAGTTCGTAGCCGGCAACGCCCGTGCCCCCCACGTTGTCGGTCGCGGCGGTCCATGACGCGTCGATCTGGGTCTGGCTCATGGTCGAGGCCGTCAGCACGGGCGCGAAGGGACCCGTGGTATCCCCGGTCGGCGTGGTCGCGCAGGCCACGTTGGACGGATCGGACTGATTCGACGACAGGTCCACCGCCGTGACCTGGTAGCAGTAGGGCGTGCTGGGCGTCCGCCCGATGTCCGCGTAGGAGGTCACCGAGCCCGACACGGTGGTGATTAGCTCCAGGACGGTTATCGTGTTGTTGGTTATCCAGTCGGAGGGATCGATCCGGTAAATCCGGTACGACCCGATGCCCACGTTGTCGGTGGCACCAAACCAGCTCAGATCGATCTGCGTGCTGGTGACCGGGCTCGCCGCCAGGGTGGGCGGCTGGGGCGGCGTCACGTCCGGTGGCGTCGGCGCCACGGGAATGAGCGCGGCGGCCAACGAATCGGTGAACGCCCGAATGGCATATGGATTGGAAAAGCTTACGGGGTCGACCGCAACCTTCCAGAGCACATCCTCGTGATTGAGCGTGTTGTAGCAGAGCGAGGGAATTGATGCGAATGGTCCGGGACCGCACGTCGCACCGTCCTTTGCCGTCGGAAACACCGTACTCGGAATCCGCTCCATTTGATTCAGGCTCGTCCACAAGAAGAGCGTTCCCGTCGACAATCCCAACTGATTCCCGCTCTCAAAGGTGCAGGCGTCCGGCGACGTGTTATCGCTCGGGAACGGGCAGGTTCCAGCGGTTGACGCCATATTCGGTTGGTCCGCGCTGCGGATCACCAAGGCGGAGGTACCTGGAAACGCGGCGGCGGGTCCGCCCGTCTCGTCGAGATCCAAGGTCTGAATATCCAACGAGTGTCCCTGGAGAGAGGGCACGAGGATAAACGTCTCCGTCATGATCGGGATTTGCGCCTGGGGTCGCCCGGCAAACACCAGTTCATACGCGAACGGGACGACGCAGTTTGCGATCGGCTTGATGCCCATGCAGTCACCCGTGTTCGGGTCGGCTGAGTTGGTGGACGTGTCGATTTGGTACCGACTAAAGTCAGTTGCCAGTCCCGCCGCGACCTGGCCACGGACGTCCCGTCCGTCGACGACCAATTTATAAATGTACTTGCCCGCGCCAAAGAACTGGTTGAGCGAATCATCGGCTGAACCCAGCGTGGGATTGGACGGGATGACGTACCCCGGCGTCGCGTCCATGTCGACGCCGATGATAGTCCAGTCTTGATCGCGAAGGTGGGAAG
>Ga0154928_113_pt1 | contig 11688 bp, 14 predicted proteins | sample RifCSPhighO2_01_FD_105896 | JGI IMG/M metagenome (GOLD analysis project Ga0154928, IMG submission 105896) | Nitrospirae bacterium RIFCSPHIGHO2_01_FULL_66_17 | reverse complement strand
AGCGCCAGCACGCGCCGTCCACCACCTGTTCGTTGGCCAACACGGTCTCGCAGGAGGGGCACCAGTTGACGGTCGAGAATTTCTTGTAGGCCAGCCCGCGCTCGTACATCTTGAGGAAGAACCACTGGTTCCAGCGGTAATACTCCGGGTCGCAGGTCGTGACCTCGCGCGACCAGTCGTACGCGAGCCCCAGGCGCTTGAGCTGGGTCCGCATGTGCGCGATGTTGTCGAACGTCCAGGTGGCGGGGTGCACGCCCTGCTTGATCGCGGCGTTTTCGGCGGGCATCCCGAACGCGTCCCACCCCATCGGCTGCAAGACCGCGCGGCCGCGCATCGTCTGGTAGCGCGCGATCACGTCGCCGATGGTGTAGTTGCGGACGTGCCCCATGTGGATCCGCCCGGAGGGGTAGGGGAACATCGCGAGGCAGTAGAACTTCGTGCGGCCGTCGGGGTCGGGGGTGGCGAACAGCCCGCGGGCCTCCCACTCGGCCTGCCAGCGGGTTTCGATGGTCTTGGGATCGTACTTGGGGTTCATCGCCGTGACGGGACCGCTCCTCTCCGGGTTCGAGACCGCCCTTACATAACACAGTCGCGCGCGGGGCGGCAAGCGGGACGGTGGGTTGCGCGCGCGCGAGCCGTTGGGGTACGATACGTCGCAACCCGGCTGCGGCCCTGAATTACCCATGACACGCCAACACAAACCGACCGAGATTGCCAAAGTGGGAGAGACGGCGGTGCGTATTCGCTGGGACGACGGGCACGAGGGCACCTACCCCACGCGATACCTGAGGGGAATCTGCCAATGCGCGGCGTGCGTCGACGAGTGGTCGGGGGAGAAGCGCATCTCGATCGACAGCATTCCGGTCGACATCCGGGCGATAAAGATCCTCCCCGTGGGCCAGTACGCGATCCACATCGACTGGAGCGACGGGCACTCGACGGGCATCTACGCGTTCGACGTCCTCCGGAAGCTGTGCCCCTGTTCGGCGTGCCTGGCCACGCCCCTCTCGGCCCTGTGACCCGGACGACCCGACCGAAGGAAGGCCGCCATGGATGAAGATGAGTGGGAAGCGGGCAAGCAGCGGATGACCGAGTTGGTGCGGGCGATGAGCCCGGAGGTGACCGTGGTGATCCCGACGCGGCCGACCTCGGGGATGTTCCTGATCGCGCTGGCGCGGGGCAAGGCCAAGAAGTTCCTGTCGGTGTCCGAGGACGATCTCATCGACTTGGTCGAGGACCACGCGATCGAGACCGAGGTGCAGGCGCGTATCAAGGGCGCGCTCGACGAGTTGTCGGGCACGGGATAATCGACGCGGGGCGCGCCGGGCGCGTTCCGACATGATAAGGAGACGGGCATGTTCACGCTGTTCAATCGATACGATCAGACCCCCGGCGGGGTCAACGTGGCGGCGACCGAGGTCAAGCAGCGGCTCGACCGGGGAGACACGATCACGCTCCTGGACGTGCGCGAGCAATGGGAATACGACACGGCCCGGATCGACGGCGCGAAGCTGATCCCGATGCGGGAGCTGGAGACGCGCAAGGCCGAACTGAACCCGAACGACGAGATCGTCGTCTACTGCCACATGGGCGTCCGAAGCCTCAAGGCGATCCACTACCTCCAGCAACACGGGTTTACCAACTTAAAAAATCTCTCCGGCGGGATCGAGGCGTGGTCTACCACCGCCGATCCCTCCGTCCCCCGGTACCGGTAGGAGCCTGTCCATGAACGGTCATCTGCGGCGTTGCCGCTGCGCATCCGCTCCTCACGTACCGACCTCGTACGCTCCGGTGCGGTGCACAGGGCGCGCAGCGCGCGCCCGTGGCAATATTCGACGGGCCGACCATGTCGGCCCTGTGCGCCTGGCATCTGACGCGTTCCTGAACAGGCTCACAGTCACGACTACGAGACCCGCGTAGTCGTGGCAGGCGCGCCGCGGTTCGTGAAGGTCGCGGCGCCGGCGGATTTGCCGCCGCGCGCGGCGCGCGCGGTCCGGGTCGGCGACCGCTTCGTGGCGCTGTTCAACGTGGACGGCGCCGTGCACGCCACCGACAACGTCTGCCCCCACGCCGGAGGACCGCTGGCTCGGGGCCGGCGCGGCGGCCCATGCGGCGAGATCGTCGCGTGTCCCTGGCACGGCTGGCGCTTCAACGTCCGCACCGGCGAATCGCCGGACTTGCCGGGGGAGCGGGTGTGCACGTTCCCCGTGCGGGTGGCGGACGGGTGCATCCAGGTCGCGGTGGAGAACCCGTGAAGCGACTGGCGGGCAAAATCGCCGTCGTCACCGGCGGCGGCAGCGGAATCGGCGCGGCGGTCGCGCGGGCGTTCGCGCGCGAGGGCGCCGAGGTCGCGATTTGCGGGCGGCGGGCGCAGGCGCTGGAGGCCACGCGCGAGGCGATCGCGAGCGCCGGTGGGATCGCCGTCGCCGTGCCGGCGGATCTGACGAGGCGGGAGGACGTCGCCTGTCTTGTTGAGGCGATCCGCGAGCGCTTCGGGCGGCTGGACGTGCTCGTCAACAACGCGGGGATCCTGGGGGCGCACGCGCCGATCGCCGAGTATCCCGAAGACGCGTGGGACGTCGTCGTCGCGGCGAACCTTACCGCGGTCTTCCGGCTCACCAAGGCCGCCCTGCCGCTCATGCCGCACGGCGGGTCGATCATTAACGTCAGCTCCAGCGTCGGCCGCATCGGCCGGGCGGGGTGGGGCGCCTACTCGGTCTCCAAGTTCGGGGTCGAGGGCCTCTCGCAGGTGCTGGCCGACGAGCTGCGCGAGCGCGGCATCCGCGTCAACACGGTCAATCCCGGGGGCACGCGGACGGCGATGCGGGCGGCGGCGTATCCTGACGAGGATTCCCTGACGCTCCCCTCGCCCGACGACGTGACGCCGATCTTCGTCTACCTGGCGTCCGATGAGTCCCTCGACGTCACGGGCCGGGCGTTCGACGCGCGAGGGTGGACGCCCTCATCCGTAGCTGCCGCGGCCGCGAGGCTCACCTCCTCGTGACCACCGAACGCCATTCGGACGAGTGCGGCTGTCGGCGCGTCGCCGAAGTCATGGCCCGCTTGCGTGCGCCGGACGGCTGCCCCTGGGATCGGCGGCAAACGCACCAGTCCCTCGTGCCCTATCTGATTGAAGAAACCTATGAGACCGTCGACGCGATCGAACACGGCGAACCCGCGGCGTTGAAGGAGGAGCTGGGGGACCTGGCGCTGCAGATCGCGTTTCACGCGCAACTCGCGTCGGAAGTCGGCGCCTTCACCCTCGACGACGTCTTTCAGGCGTGCGCGGACAAGCTCGTTCGCCGCCACCCCCACGTCTTCGACCCCGACGCCCAGCGCGCGTCCACGCCGGAAGAGGTCGCCGACCGCTGGGAGGAACAGAAGCGCCGCGAACGGGGCGACCGGCCCGCGCCCACCCTCCTGGACGGGGCGCCGAAAGGGCTGCCCGCGCTCGCCAAGGCCCACCACGTTCAGCGCCGCGCCGCGCGGGTGGGATTCGACTGGGCGCGGGACGAGGATGTGCTCGCCAAGATCGACGAAGAGATCGGCGAACTGCGCGAGGCGATGCACGGCCCCGACCGCTCGCGCGTGGCGCACGAGCTGGGCGATCTCCTGTTCACGGTCGTGAACCTCGCTCGGCGGTTGGAGGTCGACGCCGAAGCGGCGCTGCGTGGCGGCATCGCCCGGTTCGCTTCGCGATTTGCGCACATGGAGCGCGCGGCGGGACGGTCCCTCGCCGACCGTGCCCCCGAGGAGCTGGACCGCCTGTGGGAGGCGGCGAAGGCGGCCGAGGAGGCGGCGCCGGGTTCGGACGCCCCCGCACGCTGACCGCCTCGGGATTCTTCCCCGGTGTTCCTTGGTGTGCCCCCGTCTTGCAATCGTTCCACCCATCTCCTATACTGGCTTCGAGTGTATAGGTCATTCATGCCTACCTTCGTGTGTCGAATCGGCAAAGCAGATGGCACGGTCCTGGAGGAGCGGCTGGAGGCGGAGGATGCTGCGGAGGCCAGACACCGCCTGGACCGGCAGGGGGTCGTGGTCTTTGCCATCAGGCCGGCCGGACGCCTCCGGGGTCTCTCGTTCGATCTCCTGCCCTCCCTCCGCCGTGGGCTGGCGCCCCGCGAGTTCCTGGTGTTCAATCACGAGCTGCTGGTCCTCATCAAGGCCGGTCTCCCCATTATGAAGGCGCTGGACATCCTGGCCGGACGAACCGGGCACCCGACCTTCGGAGAGGTGCTCGCCGACGTCCGTGGGCAGGTGCGCGGCGGGTCGTCGCTGGCCGACGCGATGGCCATGCATCCGCGGGAGTTCTCCGAGCTCTACGTCGCCACGCTCCGTGCGGGCGAGCGGAGCGGCAACGTCGTCGAAATGCTGACCCGGTATCAGGCGTTCATGAAACGCGTCCTGGCCGTCCGGAAGAAGATCGTCACCGCCCTGTCCTATCCGGCGTTTCTTCTGTCGGTTGGCGCCGGCGTCATCGCGTTCCTGATGGTCTTCGTGATGCCGACGTTCCTCGACGTGTACAAGGAGGCCCAGTCCGAGCTGCCGGCCCCCACGAAGGTGTTGATGGCGGTGGTGGGTTTTCTGAAGCGGTGGACGGTGGCGCTTATGGTGGGGCTCGTCGGCGCCGCGGTGGCGTTGCGGGTCTGGTACGGCACCGAGAACGGCCGGCGCCGGATCGACGGCGTCCTTCTCCGGCTGCCCTTCGTGGGTTCCATCGTCCGCACGCACTATACGATCAGTGTCGCGCGCACCCTGGCCACGATCCTGACCGGCGGGATCCCGCTGGTGTCGGCGCTGCGGATGGTCGGGGACTCGATCCCCAACCGGGTCATCGCCGCCCACATCGCCGAGGTGATCGAACGGGTCAAGACGGGCAGCGGGTTGGCGGCCGCGTTCGCGGCGGGTGGCATCATGCCCCGGATGACGCTGGAGATGATCGAGGTCGGCGAGGCCACCGGCGCGCTGGAGGAAATGCTCAATCAGGTGGCGGAATTTCACGAAGACGAACTCGATCGCAGCCTCACGCGGATCACGACGTGGGTCGAGCCGGTGCTGCTGCTGGTCATGGGCGGCCTCGTGGCGGTGGTGGTGGTCACGATGTACCTGCCCATCTTCAACCTCGCCGGGACGATCAAATGAGAACCTTCCTCACCAAGAAGCGACTGGGCGACATTCTGATCGAGCACGGCCTCCTGGCGGCCGAGGTCGTCGTCGCCGCGGCCGAGGTGGCGATGCGGGAGCAGCGATGGCTGGGATCGGTCCTCGTGGAGCAGGGTGTCATCGACGAGGAGCAGCTCGCCAAGGCCCTCGCCGAGCAGTGGCGGCTGCCGTACTATTCGCTGGCAGGTTTCCACGTCGATTCGGAGTTTTTCAAGACCATCCCGGTCGAGTTGATGTATCGCTACCCCTTCGTGCCGTACGAAGACCGCGAGGGGGTGCTCACGATCGTGCTTGCGGACCCCACCAACCTCCCGGTGCTGGACGAACTGGAGCTGGTGCTACGCCGCGAACTGCGGTTCGGGATCGGCAGCCGCACGGCGATCCTGGACTCGCTGAAGAAGAGCGAGGGGTCGTCCCAGGTCCTGAAGCGGATCGAGGCCGACTTCCGACCGGTCCTGATCAAGGAGGACGATCGCGGCGAGGAAGTCCTCTCCGTCGAGAAGATCTCCAAGGACACCAGCCCGGTCGTCAAGCTGGTCGACACGATGATCCTCAGCGCGCTTCAAAAACGCGCGAGCGACATCCACATCGAGGTGGGCGACCGCGGCGTGCACGTCAAGTACCGCATCGACGGCGTGCTCTATCCGGCAATGGATCCCCTGGATCTGAAGTACCACGCGCCCATGATCTCGCGGATCAAAGTGATGTCGGAGCTGGACATCGCGGAGAAGCGCGTGCCCCAGGACGGCCGGTTCAAGCTGCGCCTCGATCAGAAGAAGGTCGATTTCCGCGTGTCGATCCTGCCCGGGATCTTCGGCGAGGCGGTCGTCATCCGGATCCTGGACAAGGAATACATCACCGCGGGGGTCAACCAGTTGCGGCTGGATCGCCTGGGGTTCAACCCCGAGGATCTGCGCCGATTCCGCCGGTCGATCGTCGAGCCGTACGGCATGGTGCTGGTGACGGGCCCCACCGGGAGCGGGAAGACCACGACGCTATACGCCGCGATCGAGGAGATCAACACCCAGGAAGACAAGATCATCACGATCGAGGACCCGGTCGAATACCAGTTGCGACACGTCACGCAGATTCCGGTCAACGAGAAAAAGGGGCTGACGTTCGCCAAGGGCTTGCGCTCGATCCTGCGCCACGACCCCGACAAGATCATGGTGGGGGAAATCCGCGATGCCGAGACCGCGCAGATCGCCATCCAGTCCGCGCTCACCGGCCACCTGGTCTTCACCACCGTCCACGCCAACAACGCGTTCGACGTCATCGGCCGGTTCGTCAACATGGGGATCGAGCCGTACAACTTCGTGTCGTCGCTCAATTGCATCCTCGCCCAGCGTCTCGTGCGGGCGATCTGCGCGGCGTGCCGGGAGACGGTGACGTTGACGCGCGAGATGTGCGAAGCGTCAGGCCTGAGCTACGACCAGTACCGGGACACGCCCCTCTCTCAGGGGCGCGGGTGTCCCGAGTGCCACGGCACGGGGTTCAAGGGGCGCAATGCCATCACGGAATTTCTCGATCTGTCCGACACCATTCGCGAGATGATCCTGGACCGGCGGCCGTCGTCGGAGATCCGCAAGGCGGCCATCAAGGAGGGCCTCACCACGCTGCGGCAGGCCGGCGTGGAGAAGGTGGTCCGGGGCGAGACGACGCTGCGTGAGATCAACCGCGTCACCTTCATCGAGTGAGCGCGGCGGCCATGCGATGGGGACCACGGACGCGGGTCGGCCTGGAGATCGCCCCCGACGGTTTGACGCTCGTCAGGATCCGCGGTTGGGGGCGGCGACGGATCGTGACGGACGTTCGAACCCAGCCGTTGCCGCCGGGCCTGGTCACCGTGTCGCCGATCGAGCCGAACATCGCCGATCCGGCCGAGTTCGGCCGGGCCGTCCGCGCCCTGACGCAGGGGCGCCGCGTCGGCCCGGTTGGGGTGGCATTGCCCGACGCCCTCGCCCGCGTCGCGCTCTTCGACGTGGCGAGTCTTCCGCCGCAGGCCATCGATGTGGCCCGGCTGGTCCGGTGGCACCTCGAAAAAACGTTTTCGGTCGACCTGCCGTCGGCGCGATTCGTCCACCAGCGGTTCCGACGGCCGGACGGCGAGCCGGGCCACCGCATCGTGGCGTCGGCGATCGAGGAAGCCGTTCTGTCTCAGTACGAGGCCGTCCTCATCCAGGAGGGGCTTGAGCCGCGCGTCATCGATCTGGCCTCGTTCCACCGCTTCAATCTGTATCGGAGCCACATGGCGCGCCTGACCGAGCCCGACCATCACTTCATCTTTTTGACGATCACCGGCGCGGCTCTCACGCTGATGATCGCCGATGGCGGCACGCCGGCCTACCTTCGGATCAAAGGCACCCGGCGGCCGTTCGCCGGGCCGGAGGCGGCATCCCGCATCCTGGACGAAGTCGAGCTGTCGCTCAACGCCTACGGCAAGGAAAAGGACCTGTCGCGTGTCACGCACCTCTTCGTGGTGTCGGCGACGGAGACGGCGGACGACTTGTCGGATCAATTGGCGGCCCGCTTTCACCTGACGGCCGGCCTGTTGGGATCGGGGGACGTCACCTTGGAGGGCGCCGATGCGCTCTCCCGCCGCGAGTTCGCCGGCGCGTCGGCGGCCCTGGGCGCCGCGCTGGAACGGTAGCGCCATGGCCGTCGTCATCAGCAAGGGACCGGAACCATTTTGCACCAACTTCGCGTCCGGTGCCTACGAGCGCGCCCGCCTCATCAATGCCGCGCTGTATGCCGTCGCCGTCGCGGCGCTGGTTCTGGCGGGGGTCACCGTCTGGTGGGCGGCCGACGATCGCCGCGAGGCGGCGGCGATGCAGGGCAACGTCGACCGCGTGCGGCAACAGTCCGCGAGGCTTCGCGACGAGTTGCAGCGGCTCGGTTTCTCCCCCGACGCCCCCGGCGCCGTGGCGGATCTCGGCAAACGGGTCGCGGGCGTCAACCAGATTCTCGAACAAAAGGCCTTTTCGTGGACGACCTTGCTCAACGATCTTGAGGCGGCGGTTCCGCGGAACATCTCGATCGGCAGTATTCGCCCGGAATTGAAAAGCGGGGGCGTCGCGCTCGACGGCACGGCGCTGACGCTGCAGGACCTTGCCAAACTCATGATCGCGCTGGAGCAGAGCGGTCGGTTCACCGACGTCTTCCTCCAACGGCAGAGGACCGCGGAGCACGAGCGGGTGGAATTCAGCATCCAATGTTCGTACCGGCGCGCGGGATGAGGACGACTCCCGCCATCGTTCGGCGGTACGGCGTGGCGGCGGTGGCCGCCTCGCTGGCCGTGGTGTTCAGCGCGGCGGTCTACGCGGGGGTGCTCCGGCCGATTCGCGCCACGCTCGGCGCGGCCGAGGCGCAGTGGCGGACCGAGCGGGATCTCATCGACCGCTATAAGACCTATCAGCGCGCCTATCTCGATGCGACGACCGTGACGGAGCGGGCGACCTCGCGGCGGGACCTGCCGAAGCTCGTCACGACCTTGGCCGGCTTGGCCAAGAGGCGGGGTCTGAGCATTCCGGCCGTCAACTATCAGGCGGAACGCTTCGAGTCCGAGGAGTTCCAGAAGGTCGGGCTGACGTTTGCGATCGCGGGGCCGTACGGCGACATCCGCCGATTCTTGGACGATCTGGAGCGGAGCAGTCCCTTTTTGACGATCGAGGCCGTCACGCTGACGCGGTCTCACAAAGAGGGGGCGCAACTGGAGGTTCAGCTCAAGGTTGCCGCGTACCTGAGGGTGGAGTGAGGGATCGCAAGACCACGGTGCTGGTGGTGCTGGCGGCCGCGTGGCTGGGCCTGATCGCCTATCGGCTCGCCACGCACGAGCCGCCCCGGACCGCGCCGCTCACATACGTCAAAGGGGCGACGGCCTCGCCGGCGACCGCGCGGACGGCGGATGCCCGGCTGCGCGTGCGAGTCGATCTCCTCAATCCCCCCCGCGCGTCCGTCGAGGCGCCTCGCAACATTTTCGCGCCGATCGAGGTCTATCTGCCGCCACCCCCTCCGCCCCCGCCCCCGCCGCCTCCACCCGTACCCCCGCCGCCCCCGCCTCCGCCGACACCTGAAGAGCTTGCCGCCCAACGCGCGAGGGCCGAACTGGCCCAGTATCGGTATCTGGTCTATTTGAGCCGCGGCGGGCGGGACGTGGCGTTCATCGCGCGCGGGACGGATCTCTTCCAGATCGGTCGCGGTGAATCGCTGGTCGGTGGGATCGTTCTCAAAGACGTCACGCCCTCCTATATAATCCTCATCGAACCCCGGACGCAGATCGAACTGACGGTCGCACTCAGCGGCTCCTAGGAGCCCGTCCATGAAAGGCCATCTCGGGAAGCAGCATTCGTCCGTCACGCTAGAGCTGCGTTGTCGGTCGGTCTTGCGTGCTCACGTACGATACAGTACGCTCCGCGCGCAAGACCTCCCTCCGCCTTGCATCTGGCCGCTCCTGAACGGGCTCCTCCACCTCAGTACTCGGACACACTTCTAGGGCGCGACCTTCCCGTCGAGAGGCGCCGGGGTCTTTTCTTGCGGCTTTTCAAGCCTCTGCTATAGTTTCGCTCATGCCAGCCTCCGTTGGACGCCGCAGCGCCGTCTAGATCCGATGGCCCTCTCGCAGCAGAAGCGCAAAATGCTCGGCGAGATGCTGATCGCCGAGGGACTCCTGACTTCCGAACAGCTCGAACAAGCGCTCGCGGAGCAACGCCGCCACGGCGGCCGCATCGGCGCGGTTTTAAAGAGCCTCGGATTCGTCACCGAGGAAGGCATCATCCAGGCCCTGGGACGCCAGACCGGGATTCCCCACCAGGTCCTGTCGACCGTCATCATCGATTCCGACGTGATCAAGCTGGTGCCCGAGCTCCTCGCCCGCCGCCATCAGGCGATCCCCTTGCATAAGAAGGGCGGCACGCTCACGCTGGCCATGGTCGATCCCCTCAACGTCGTGGCCCTGGACGACATCGCGCGCGCGACCGGCCTGCAGATCCAGCCCGTGGTCAGCACCGAGCAGGACGTGATGCGCGCGATCGAACGCCAGTACGGGATGAGCTCGACGATCGAGGAGGCGGTCAAACGCCTCGAACCGTTCGAGGAAGACGAGGCGTCGGCGGCGCAGATGGAGCGGCTTGCCGAAGAAACCCCGGTCGTGAAATTCGTCACCACGATCATCACGCAAGCCGTGCACGAAGGCGCGAGCGACATCCACATCGAGCCCGATGTCGACCTGCTGCGCGTGCGTTACCGGGTCGACGGCCTGCTCCGGGAGATCACGACCGCGCCCAAGGGCCTGCACGGCGGCGTCCTGTCCCGCGTCAAGATCATGGCCGACCTGGATATCTCCGAGAAGCGCGTGTCGCAAGACGGCCGGATTCAGATGAAGGTCGGCGAGCGGGAGATCGATCTCCGTGTCGCCACCCTCCCGACGATCTACGGTGAGAAGGTCGTGCTCAGGATTCTCGACAAGCGCCAAAGCGTGATCAAGCTCTCGGAGCTGGGCTTCGCGCCCTCGGCGTATAACGAGGTGGAGCGCCTGATCACGCGGCCGTATGGCCTCTTTCTGGTCACGGGGCCGACGGGCAGCGGCAAGACCACCACGCTGTGCGCGGCGCTGAACACCATCAACACCGTGGTGCGCAACATCGTCACGATCGAGGATCCCGTCGAGTATCAGATGAAGCTCATTTCACAGGTCCAGGTGAACGTGAAGGCGGGGGTCACGTTCGCCAACGGCCTGCGGTCGATCCTCAGGCAGGACCCCGACGTGATCATGGTGGGGGAGATCCGCGACCGCGAGACCGCGATGCTGGCGATTCAGGCGGCGTTGACCGGCCACCTCGTCCTCTCCACGCTCCACACCAACGACGCGCCGGGCGCCATCGCGCGGCTGATCGACATCGGGGTCGAGCCCTTCCTGATCGCGCCGGCGCTGCTGGGCGTCGTCGGGCAACGCCTCATCCGCAAAGTGTGTCCGTCATGCCGTAAGCCGCATCCCCCCGCCGGTTTCGAGAAGGCCTTCGAAGGCGTGCCGCTCGAGGCGAAGGCCGTCACGCTGATGATGGGCGCCGGCTGCTCGGCGTGCCGACAGACGGGGTACAGCGGACGGATCGGGATCTTCGAACTCCTCACGATGAACGACGTGCTCCGCGGACTGATCGTCAACCGAGCGCCCGCGCCGCAGATCACAGCGGCCGCGATGCAGACCGGATTCGTGCCGCTCCGCCTGGCGGGATTGGCCAAAGCCGCCGCCGGCGTGACGAGCCTGGAAGAGGTGTACCGTGTCACGCAAGATGTCGATGGTGAGTGACAAAAAATCGGCGGGACTGCGAATCGCGGGCCCCACATCGCCCCCACGGTCGAACGAATCGAGCAGCGGCGTGGGAAAAGTCTCGATAAAACAGACGGTTGATCGGCAGGAACCCTTGAAGCGAATCGCACAACCCTTGCATATCCGGGGGCGGCAATGACCGCGTATCGGTATAAAGCCCGGGATCAATCGGGGTCTTTGATGACCGGGGTGGTGGAGTG
>Ga0154928_173_pt1 | contig 11754 bp, 12 predicted proteins | sample RifCSPhighO2_01_FD_105896 | JGI IMG/M metagenome (GOLD analysis project Ga0154928, IMG submission 105896) | Nitrospirae bacterium RIFCSPHIGHO2_01_FULL_66_17 | reverse complement strand
TGCGGGGAGAAGGCGCGGGTGATGCCGGCTCGACGGGCGTAGCGGCGCAGGATCTGCCAGAACCGCTGCCGGGTCATCGCGCCGCCTCGGGTGCTGATGAAGACGTGGGGCGAGGGGCGGCCGCCGAGCTGCGCGTCGCGCGGGGGGCCGAGGTACCGCGAGAGTTTCTCGCGGCCGGCGTCGCCGATGGGCACGATGCGGACCTTGTTCCCCTTGCCCAGCGGGGTCACGTATCCCACCTCGAAGTTGACGTCGCCGACGCGGAGGGCGACCAGTTCCGACACCCGCATGCCCGTGGCGTACAGCAGTTCGATCATCGCCTCGTCGCGCAGGGCCCGCGGCGCGGCGCCGAGCGAGCACGCGAGCAGGCGTTCGACGTCGTCCGCGGGGAGGGCGTGGGGGAGGCGGAGCGTCGGCCGGGGCGACTCCAGCGCGACGGTTGGATCGGCCGTCGCCCGCCCTTCTCTGAGCAGGAACCGATAGAGCCCGCGCAGGGTGGTCACCGTGCGCGCGGCGGTTCTCGGCGACAGGCCGAGGCGGTGGAGCGCCGCAAGGCACGCGCGCAGGTGGCTTCGGTCGACCGACGTCCACGCCGCGACGCCCTGGTCGGCGAGCAGCGCGATCGCGCGGCCGAGGTCGCGCCCGTAGGCGTCTAGTGTGAGGGGGGCCAGCCCTTTTTCGACCGAGAGGTAGTGCAGGTACCCCCGGACGGCCTCGTCCATCCCTATGGACTCATGTCCAGGCGGATGATGCCGCGGCGGATCGCCGTGATCGCGGCCTGGGTGCGGTCGAACACGTCGAGCTTGTGGAAGATGTTGCGGACGTGGTTCTTCACCGTTTTCTCGCTGATCGAGAGCTGGTTCGCGATCTCCTTGTTGGTCTTGCCCTCGGCGATGTGCTGCAGCACCTCTTGTTCGCGCTCCGTGAGGTCGGCCTTGCCCTTGGGCGGTTTTTTGCCCCGGTTCTCCGAGAGGTGGGTGAACTCGGTGAGGATCTTGCCCGCGACCGTGGGGTGCAGGAACGACTCGCCCTTCGCGGCCGCGCGGATCGCCTTGACGATCAAGGCCGAGTCCGAGTTTTTCAAGAGGTAGCCCGACACGCCGGTCTTCACCAGGTCGAAGATGTACTCCTCCTCCTCGTACATGGTCAGGACGACGACCCGGATCTGCGGCATCTGCTCCTTGATCCGCCGGGTCGCCTCGACGCCGTTCATCCGCGGCATGCTGATGTCCATCAGCACGACGTCGGGCTGAAGCTGGCGCGCCTTCTCCACGGCCTCCACGCCGTCGCGGGCTTCGCCGACGACCGTGATGTCGTCCTTCGTCTGGAGGATGGCGGAGAGGCCGTCGCGGACGACCTGGTGGTCGTCGGCGATGAGGACTTTGATCTTCTTAGCCAAGGCGTTCGTACTCCTTGTTCTTAAGCGGGATGTCGACGGCGATCGTCGTGCCCTTGCCCGGTGCGGTGTCGATCCGCACCCGTCCCCCGAGCAGCCGCGCGCGCTCCGACATGCCCTTGAGGCCGAGCGAGGCCCACTTCTCGGGGTCCTTCGAGATCTCGGGGAGGTCGAACCCCTGGCCGTTGTCTCGGATCGTGGCGGTCAGCGACGTCTTCTCGATATCGACCCCGACGTGGACCCGTGAGGCGCCGGCGTGCTTCTGCACGTTCGACAGCGCCTCCTGGATGATCCGGAACAGGAAAATCTTGGTCTTGGGGTAGAGATTCTTTTCGCTGCCGGCGAGGGAGACGGTCGTGGCGATCCGGTACTGCTTGGCGTAGGTCTTGGCGTAGTGCTTGAGCGCGGGGTGCAGGTCCAGGCGGTCGAAGTGGAGCGGCTTGAGGTTGAACACCACCTGCCGCGCCTCCTCGATCGCGCTCTTGAGCACGTCCTGGGTCTCCTTCAGCGTGCGCGCGCACCGCACGGGATCGAGCGTCAGAAATTCCTGGCAGAGGTCGAGCTTGTAGCTCAAGCCCGCGAGGGTCTGGACCAGGCCGTCGTGGATGTCCAGCGCGATGCGCGTGCGCTCCTCGCTGATGGCGTGCCGCACCTCCCGCATGTACAGGCGGTAGAGGGATTGGTACTCGCGGAGGTGCCGCTCGATCTCCTCCTTGCTGCGGATCCGCTCCTCGATCAACTGCCACATGAACTTGGCGCCAGGGCCGCCCACCACGGCCACTTCGGGCCGATCGAGCGCGAGGAGCGCCCGGGCGACCTCCTCGTTGCCCGTCACGTCGATGATCGTGGCGACCTTCGACAGGCGGAGCAACCGGCGGTAGTCGGTGGTGATCGGGATCTTCAGTTGGCTGGCGAGGAGCATGCCGGGGGCGTGCGGGTCGATGTCGGCGACCCCGACGATGGTGACCAGCGGATCGTTGTGCAGGATGTGGATCAGCGACGTGCCGCCGCGCCCGGCGCCGATGATGGCCACGCGGATCATGTGGTCCCTGGGCACCCGGCGCGCCCGCGGCGGCCTGACGGGCCGCGCGCGCGGCAGGGCCGGCGGCCCGGGGCGGGTCACCCGCGGGACCGTGGCATCCGCGGGGCGTGCGCGCGAGACGGGGCGGGTCAGGGGCCGGACCTCGCGTCGCGCCGCCGGTTGTCCTTGAGCAGGCCGGTCAGCTCGTCCATGAATTGGGTGACATCCTTGAACTCGCGATAGACCGAGGCGAACCGCACGTACGCGACCTGATCGACGCCGTGGAGCTGCGTCATGACCTCTTCCCCGATGACGCGGCTGGGGATCTCCGGTTCGCCCATCTCCAGCATCTTCTTCTCGACCCGGTCGACGACCTCCTCGATGACCGACAGGCCGACCGGCCGTTTCTCGCACGCCTTCTTCAAGCCCTGGAGGATCTTCGTCCGGTCGAACGGCTCGCGGCGCCCGTCCTTCTTGACGACGAGCGGAAGCACCTCCTCGACGCGTTCGTACGTGGTGTAGCGCCGCTGGCACCCGAGGCACTCGCGCCGCCGACGGATCACGATCCCCTCACGGCTTGAGCGGGAATCGACGACCTTATCTTCCTGGTGGGTACAGAACGGACAGCGCATCAAATGCTCGCCCGTTGATGAACGGCCGTCTGCGGCGTTGTCGCTGCGCTTCCGGTGCTCACGTACGAAACAGTACGCTCCGCTCCGGTTCTCGCTTCGCCTTGCATCCGGCCATTCCTGAACGGGCTCCTAGCAGATCCCGGCGAGGCCCGGCGCGTACGGGGTGTCAGCGGCCGCGGTAGACGGGAAATTTCTCGCATAGGCGACGCACCTCGGCGGCGGTTTCGGAGACGACCGCGGGGTCGCCCCGTTTCGACAGCACGCGGTCGATCAGGCCGGCGATAAGCGCCATCTCCGCCGTGCCCATCCCGCGCGTGGTGACGCTCGGCGTGCCGATGCGGATGCCGCTGGTCACGGCGGGCGGCTTGTCGTCGAACGGCACCGCGTTCTTGTTCAGCGTGATGCCCGCCTGGTCGAGCACGGCCTCGGCTTCTTTCCCGGTCACGCCCTTGGAGCGCAGGTCGACCAGGAACAGATGCGTGTCGGTCCCGCCGGTGACGATCTGGTAGCCGCGGGACTGGAGCGCTGCGGCCAGGGTCTGGGCGTTCTCCACGACCTGTCGTTGATAGTCGACGAACGCGGGCGACGTCGCCTCTTTCAGCGCCACGGCCTTGGCCGCGATGACGTGCATGAGCGGTCCGCCTTGAATCCCCGGAAAGAGTATCTTGTCGATCGCCTTGGCGTGGGCGGCTTTACAGAGGACCATGCCCCCGCGGGGGCCCCGCAGCGTCTTGTGGGTGGTGGTGGTCACGAAGTCGGCGTAGGGGACCGGGCTGGGGTGAATCCCCGCGGCGATGAGGCCGGCGGGGTGCGCGATGTCGGCCATCAGCCACGCGCCCACCCGATCCGCGGTGGCGCGGAAACGCTTGAAGTCGAGGACGCGGGCGTACGCGCTGCCACCCACGATGATCATCTTGGGCCGGTGCTCGATCGCGATCCGTTCGACCTCGTCGTCGTCGATCCGCCCCGTGTCCTTGTTCACGCCGTACGAGACGATCCGGAACAGCAGGCCGGAGAAATTCACCGGGCTGCCGTGGGTCAGGTGCCCGCCGTGGGCCAGGCTCATGCCCAGCACGACGTCGCCCGGCTTGAGCATGGCCAGGTAGACGGCCATGTTGGCCTGCGAGCCCGAGTGGGGCTGGACGTTGGCGTGCTCGGCGCCGAAGAGCGCCTTCGCGCGCTCGATCGCGAGCGCCTCGGCCCGATCGACGAACTCGCACCCGCCGTAGTACCGCTTGCCGGGATAGCCCTCGGCGTACTTGTTGGTCAGCACCGAGCCCTGCGCCTCCATGACGGCGCGGCTCGCGTAGTTCTCCGACGCGATGAGGATGATCTTGTCCTCCTCGCGTTGGGTCTCGGCCTGGATGGCCTCGTAAATCTCGGGATCGACCTGCTGCAGTGCGGACATGACGGGTCTCTCAGGTTCGGTCGCAGAAGCGACGTTCGAGTTCCGCGATCTTCTCGACGCGGCGCGCGTGGCGGCCGCCGTCGAACGGGGTGTCGAGCCACGCCCTGACGATGGCCAACCCCCCCTCGGGATCGAGCCCGCGCTCGCCGAGCACCAGGACGTTGGCGTCGTTGTGCGCCCGGCTGGTTTTCGCGACCTGCGGATCGGAGCACAGCGCGGCGCGTACGCGCGGAAACTTGTTCGCGACGATCGACATGCCGACGCCGGAACCGCAGATCAGGATTCCCCGGTCGGCCCGGCCCTGCGAGACGGCCTCGGCCACCTTGGCGCCGTAGTCGGGGTAGTCGACCGGATCGCTCCCGTTCGTTCCCAGGTCTTCGTGGGATACCTTCAGATCCGCCAGGAGGCTGACGATCAGGTCCTTCAGGGCGACCCCGGCGTGATCGCTGCCGATCGCGATGTTCATCGTGCCGACATCATAAACAATCACCGCCGGGGAATCAACCGATTGACCCTATTCGTCTTCCTCCCGGAGCTTGGCGATCACCGCGAGATCTTCCAGCGTCGTGACGTCGCCGAGTGTCTCCTTCCCGGCCGCGATGTCCCGCAGCAGGCGCCGCATGATCTTGCCGCTCCGGGTCTTGGGCAGGTTCTCCGTGAACCGCAGGTCGTCGGGGCGGGCGATGGCGCCGATTTCCTTGACGACGTGCGCGCGGAGCTCGTCCTTGAGATGGTCCGACGGCTTGTGGGTGTGTTCGAGGGTGACGAAGGCCGCGATCGCGGTGCCTTTGATGGGGTCGGGCCGGCCGACGACCGCCGCCTCGGCGACGGCCGGATGGCTGGCGAGCGCGCTCTCGATCTCCATCGTGCCCAGCCGGTGCCCCGCGACGTTGATGACGTCGTCCACGCGGCCCATGACCCAGAAATAGCCGTCCTTGTCGCGCCGCGCGCCGTCGCCGGTGAAGTACACGCCGGGGATCTCGGTCCAGTACTGCTTCTTGTATCGCTCGCCGTCGCCGTAGATCGTGCGCAGCATCGACGGCCACGGGCGGGTGATGACGAGATACCCCCCCTCGTTGGGTTTGGCGGATTTGCCGTCCTTGCCGACCACGTCGACGGCGATGCCGGGCAGGGGCTTGGTGGCCGAGCCCGGCTTGGTCGGCGTCGCGCCGGGCAGCGGGGAGATCATGATCGCGCCCGTCTCGGTCTGCCACCACGTGTCCACGATCGGGCACCGCCCCTTGCCGATCACCCGGTGATACCACATCCACGCCTCGGGATTGATCGGCTCCCCGACGGTGCCCAGCAGCCGCAGGCTCTTGAGCTCGTGGCGCTTCGGCCACTCCTCCCCCAGCTTGAGCAGCGCGCGGATGGCGGTGGGGGCGGTGTAGAACACGGTGACGCGGTACTTGTCGATCATCGACCACAGCCGGTCCGGCTGGGGGTGGGTCGGCGTGCCCTCGTACATCACGACCGTCGCGCCGTTGGCCAGCGGTCCGTAGACGATGTAGCTGTGGCCGGTGACCCACCCGATATCGGCGGTGCACCAGTAGGTGTCGTCGTCCTTGAGGTCGAAGACCCACTTGGTCGTGACGGCCGCGCCGAGGAGGTACCCGCCGGTGGTGTGGACGATCCCCTTGGGTTTGCCGGTGGTGCCGCTGGTGTAGAGGATGAAGAGGGGGTGCTCCGAGTCCAGGTGCTCGGGCTCGCAGCGCATCGGGGCGTCCTTCATGACATCGTCCCACCACACGTCGCGCCCCGGCGTCATCGTCACCGGCGAGCAGCTCCTCCGGCAGACGACGACCTTCGTCACCGACGGGCAGTGCTCGATCGCGCGGTCGACCTGCTCCTTGAGGGGGACCGCATGCCCTTTGCGATATCCGCCGTCGGCGGTCACGACCAGCTTCGCCTGGGCGTCGTTGATCCGATCCTTGAGCGCTTCGGCCGAGAAGCCGCCGAACACCACGCTGTGCGTGGCGCCGATGCGGGCGCAGGCAAGCATGGCGATGGGCAGCTCGGGGATCATCGGCATGTAGATCGCCACCCGGTCGCCCTTCTCCACGCCCAGGCTCTTGAGCACGCCGGAAAATTTGCAGACCTCGCGGAAGAGGTCCTGGTAGGTCAGCGTCCGGGTGTCGCCGGGCTCGCCCTCCCAGATGATCGCCGCCTTATTGCGCCGCCAGGTGTAGAGGTGGCGGTCCAGGCAATTGACCGACACGTTGGTCTGGCCGCCCACGAACCACCTGGCGAACGGCGGCTTCCAGTCGAGGACCTTCTTCCATTTCTTGAACCAGAAGAGGTCCTTCGCCAGCTCGCCCCAAAACTTCTCCGGATTTTTCTCGGCCTGCTTGACGAGTTTGTCGTACTCCTTCATGTTCTTGATGTGCGCGGCGCGGCTGAAGGCCGGTTTGGGCTTGAACACCCGCCGCTCGGTGAGGACCGACTCGATTTCCGGCTGCGACATGGAAAGAAGCCTCCTTCGGATGGTGATGGAAGAATAAGGACTAAAGGGGTGCGCGGACCTCATCGCGTTGAGGCCGCCATTCTAGAGAAGCCGGTTGGCGGTTGTCAATCGTCCAAAAGGATGAGTTATACTGGGAGCCTGTCCATGAATGGCCATCTGCGGCGTTGTCAGTCGGTCTTGCGTGCTCACGTACGACTCAGTACGCTCCGCGCGCAAGGCCTCCTTCCGCCTTGCATCTGGCGCATTCCTGGACAGGCTCCGAGGGGCTTCGCCCCTCGGTCGCAAAGGAACATCAACTAGAAGACCGATGCTGCGCGCGATTCAGGAGTTTTTCGAGACACGCATCAAGCGACCGGCGTCGACGCTGCCGGAGGCGCCCGAGCGCGCCCTGCAACTGGCGACCGCCGCCCTGCTGATCGAGGTGTCGCGGGCGGATCACCAGGTCACGGACGGGGAACGCCGCGCGGTCGCCGACGCGGTCACGCGCACCTTCTCGCTGACGCCGGAGGAGACGGCGGCGTTGATCCGGCTGGCCGAGGAGGAAACCCAGACCGCGGTCTCGATGTACCAGTTCACGCATCTCATCGACAAGGGCTTCACGCCGGCGCAGAAGGTCCGCGTGGTGGAGCTCCTCTGGCGCGTGGCCTATGCGGACGCCGACAAGGACAAGCACGAGGAGCACCTGGTCCGGCGCATCGCCGACCTGCTTCACGTCGCCCATAAGGACTTCATCGACGCGAAACTGAGGGCGCGGGACGCGGTACCCAAACCCGGCGCGCGTTGAGTCGGCGCGATGCCTGTGGTATCGTCCGAACGATGAGCACCATCCCGCACGCCGACCGGTTCCGGGCGCTGCCCGGCGACGACCTGCCCCAGATCGTTCCCACCGATGTCTGCCTCGCGTGCGACGTCTGTTGCCGGTTTCCCGAGCGCGAGAGCTTTCTGCGGCCGTACTTCACCGCCGAGGAAACCGCGCGGGCGATCGCGTTCGGGGCCTCGCCGGAGTCCTTCCCTCAACCCGCCGGCGGCCGGATTCGGCTCGCGCCGCACCCCGACGGCGAGGGATTCATCTGCCCGTGTTTCGATCATCGGACCCAGGAGTGCGCGATCTATCCCGTGCGGCCGCTCGACTGCCGCCTCTATCCCCTCTCGCTCATGCGCGACGAGGCGGGGCGGGCGCTCGTTCTCGGCCTCGACACCAAGTGCCCCTACGTGCGGGATCCGGCCCACGCGCCGCGGCTCGATGCGTACGCGCGCTTGGTCGGCCGGACGATCGAGTCCGGGCTGCGCGACGTCGTGCACGCCCATCCTGACCTCGTCGGCCGCTACCAGGACGACGTGGCGCCGCGCATGACCCTGGGCCCGCTCCCCTCATCGCGCCCGTGACCCGCCGCGGCGCGGCCGCCGCGCGAAGCAACGATCCAGCGTCACGCTAGAGATGAGCATGCCCACCGGCGATTCCCCCCTGGTTCCCCTGCGTCTCGACGATCGTCCGCTGATCGAGGGGCTCCTGGCCGCGTCGCCCAGCGACCTGGGGGCGCGGACGTTTCCGGGCGTGTATGGCTGGCGCGATCACTTCGACTACGCGTGGCGCTGGATCGAGGGCTACTTCTGCCTGTTCGCCCGGTACGGCGCCCACGCATACATGCCGTGGCCCCCGCTGCCCGGGTCCGACGCCGATCCCGCCGCGTGGCGCCGCGCGGTCGCCGCCGCGTTCGCGGAGATGGCCGGGCAGCCGGGCGGGGACGCCGCCGCGGCCGCTTATCGATGCCGTTCAACCCGCATCGAGGGCGTGGACGAGCGCGAGGCGGCGGCGTTCGAAGCCGCGGGGTACGAGGCGCGTCCCCACGCGGTGGAGTACCTCTACCGCCGCGACGACCTGGTCGCGCTGCGCGGAAACCCCTACAAATCAAAGCGCTGGGCCTGGAATGATTTCGTCAAGCGGGAGGTCTTTACCTTGGACCCGTTGCGGAGCGAGGACGCCGAAGAATGCCTGGATGTGTACCGGAGGTGGCGCGAGGAGGCCAAACGGCGACACCCCGACCCCTACGCAGTGGCCCTGGCCGAAGACGCCGAGGCGGCGCACCGGCGGGTGCTGACCGACCTCGAACCCCTCGGCCTCTCGGGGCTCGCGGTGCGGATCGGGGGCGCGATCGAGGGGTACACCGCGGGCGGCCCGGTCCGGCCGGGTCTGTTCGGCGTGCTGCTGGAGATCGCGAACCCGGCGCGGCGCGGGTTGTCGGCCTACCTGTTCCGGGAATGCTGCCGCTCGCGGACCGAGGAGTGGATCACGGCGATGGACGATTCGGGGTTGCCGGCGCTGGCGCGCGCCAAGCAATCCTACCGGCCCGCGCGGCTCGTCCGGTCGTGGCTCGTCCGCGGCCGCTTATCGATGCCGTTCAACGCGAGGCAACGATCCAGCGTCACGCTAGACCGGCGCTGAGCGCGGCGGTCGTCGTCCTCGCGGGATTGGCGCTGGGGCTCGTCGCGTGCGGCGTCGTCGAGCCGGGGGGGAAACTCCCGCCTCTGCCCGAACCCGAACCGGCGATCCAACTGGCCGGCGCCATCACCATGGTGGCCGACGCCGACCGCAACGCGCGCTACCTGGGCGAGGTCAAGAACAGCGGCGACGTCGTCGCCTGCTATATCAACCTCTCGATCAATTCGTTCGACGCCGACGGCCGGCTCCTGAACGACCCGAGCAACACCCAACTCAGCTTCAGCGACCTGCTGGGCGAGACATTCCGCTTCTCGGCCTTTTCCACCAAGACGCAGGACAACTGCGTCAGTCCCGGCGACACCGGAAGTTTCGACATCCGGACCGACGTGCCGATTGCCAAGGTCGCATCGCACGTGGTGGACATTCCGTGCGGCCACGAGGAATTCTACGCGGGCTGCCTCGCGGCGAAAGATCAGCCGTTCACCCCGCCCGGCGCGCCGCTGGTGCTCGACGGCGCGATCTCGGAGAGCGTGGGGGCCGACGGCCGCGTGGTCTACAGCGGGACGATCCGCAACGTGAGCGTGGCGCCGGTGGTCGCCTACCACGTCAAGATCGTGATGACCGCCAGGAACGCGCAAGGGCGTGTCGCGGACGTGGCCAGCGCCGCGATGGACGATCAGCCGTGTCCGCTCGCCGCCGACGCCCAATTCTCCTGCGTGAGCTTGACCCCCCTCCAGACCTGGTCGTTCACGGTTCCGCTGTCGATCACGCCGTCGGCGACCTGTCCCGGGTGCTTCGCGTTCCACATCAATCAAAAAATGGTGCTTTAGGAGCCTGTCCATGAACGGCCATCTGCTGCGTTGTCGCTGCGCATCCGGTCCTCACGTACAGAACAGTACGCTGCGGTCCGGTGCTCGCTCCGCCTTGCATCTGACCGTTCCTGAACAGGCTCCAACACCTCAATACTCGGACACACCTCTAGTTTGATAAGGTAAGGTTCGGCGCGCCTTGCGCGTCACGCCCGCTTCGATCGTCCCTCTGTCCCACCGGTCATGGTCCTGCACGGCGGGTCATAGTCGTCGACCGCGCGAGTCAGCGGCAGCCCATTTTCCCCGGCTTCTCCCCGGCACGCATTCTGCAACTTCATACTCCCGAGCCGGTGAGGGGCGATGGGCGCCACTCGCGGCCAACCACCATCACAGGGAGGGGACGATGAAGAACGCGATCGAAGTGGGGCTGATTGTCGGGGCGCTGTGGCTCGCGGCGGCGGGAACGGGATCGGCGGCACCGGCGCCCGGCACGGCCGGCGGATCGGAGATTGCCGCGGCGTCCGAGGCAGATGGGGTCGCGCCCGATGCGCGCTCGCGGCAGGCGACCGGCACGATTGTGAGCGTGGATCGCGAGGCGAAGACCGTGACCGTCAAAGTCCGGAGCGGCGAACGGACGTTCGAGCTGGCGCCCCGGGTGCAGGTCAAGCTGGGGGCGCTCAAGGCCACGTTGGCCGAGATCCAACCCGGCAAGCGGGTCTTCATCCGCTATCGCGAGGTGGAGGGCAAGGCGATGGCGACGACGGTCAAGGTGCTGTAGGTTCTCAAGGGGCGTTGCCTGCGGAGAATCAAATCCCCCCTCGCCCCCCTTTGACAAAGGGGGGATGGGGGGGGATTTCTCGTTACTTGATTTCGATGTGGGCGCGGTGGCGGAGTTGGCGGAGCCACCGGCGGTAGTAGTCCTCGGTCTGCTCTTGGTAGACGAGGTCCTCGATCTCGTTTTTCGCCTCCGCGAACGGTTTGAGACGTCCTGCCTGTCGTTCCTCAAGCTTCACGATGTGAAAGCCGAGCGGGGTGGCGATTACCGGGCTGGTCTCGCCCTCGGCCAGGGTCTCGATCGCGCGGTCGATGGCGGGCAGAAGTTCGCCGGGATGAAAATAGCCCAGGTCTCCGCCCTTGACGGCCTCCGCGCCGTCGGAGCGCGTCTTCGCGAGCGCCGCGAAGTCCCCGCCGCGCGACAGGTCGGCCCGAAGGGCCTCGGCGTCGGCTCGTCGGGTCTCGCGGCCGACCGGATCGGCGCCCTCGGGGGCCTTGAGGAAAATCTGGCGGATGCGGACGCGGGCGGGGAGCGCGAACGAGTCCGGGTGCGCGCGGTAGTACGCGTCAAGATCCTCCGCGCTGATCAGCAGTTTGGAGCGCACTTCCCGGTTGACGAGCTTGATGATCGTCAACTGGTCCTGGAGGCGGAGGCGCAGCGCGGCGTCGTCCGACGAGGCGCGCTGCGGCGCGGCGAGCGTGGCGAGCGCCGCCACCGCTTCGTCGTCGGTGGCGCTCAGGCCCTGCGCACGGGCCTCCTGCAAGAGCAGGCGGTGGTCGATGAGCGTTTCCATCGCGTCGCCGAAGGTC
>Ga0154928_109_pt3 | contig 11831 bp, 10 predicted proteins | sample RifCSPhighO2_01_FD_105896 | JGI IMG/M metagenome (GOLD analysis project Ga0154928, IMG submission 105896) | Nitrospirae bacterium RIFCSPHIGHO2_01_FULL_66_17 | reverse complement strand
GCTCCGCCTTGCATCTGGCGCATTCCTGAACAGGCTCCACCATCTCAATACTTGGACACACTCCTAAGCGATGCCGACGATTGCGTGCGTCAATGGACGGTTTCTCCCGATCGGCCGCGCCGTGGTCTCCATCGAGGACCGCGGGTTTCAGTTCGGCGACGGCGTCTACGAGGTGGTGCGGAGTTACAACGGGCGCCTGTTCCGCCTCGACGCGCATCTCGACCGCCTGGAACAGAGCGCGCGCGGCATTCGCTTGCCGATTCGGTATTCCCGCGCGTACTGGCGTCGCCTCGTCACGCGCGCCTACGAGATGAGCCGGTTTCCCGACGCCAAGGTGTACCTGCAGGTCACGCGCGGTCCCGCGCCGCGCGAGCACCGGTTTCCCGCGGTCGTCCGGCCGACGGTCGTCATCACCGTGCGGCGGTTGGATCCGCTGCCCGAGTCGGTGCGCCGCCGGGGGGTGAGCGCGATCACCGTGCCGGACCTGCGGTGGGGGCGGTGCGACGTCAAGTCGCTCAATCTGCTCGCCAACGTGCTGGCCCGGGAGGAGGCGCGCGCGGCGGGCGTGTTCGAGGCGATCCTGGTCCGCGACGGCCTCGTGACCGAGGGGGCGATCAGCAACTGCTTCGCCGTGGTCGGCGGCGCCGTGATCACGTCGCCCACCGATCCCTCGATCCTGCCGGGCATCACCCGCGCGGCCACGCTTGAGCTGGTCCGTCGCGAGGGTCTCTCGCTGGAGGAGCGGGCCCTGACCGTGGAGGAGTATCGCCGCGCGGACGAGGTGTTTCTCACCGGGACGACCATCGAGATCGTGCCGGTGGTGTCGCTCGACGGAGCGAAGATCGGACGCGGCGGCCCGGGGCCCGTCGCGCGGATGCTCCAGGAGCGTTTCGCGGCGCTGGTCGCCGCCGAGTGCGGGGGGCCCGCCGCGCCGGGCGGGGGCCGGGCGTCCCGCCGGAGCCGCCGGACGTGAGGACGCGGTGAACGTGCTGAGCGAGCGTCTTCCCCGCGGCGTGTTGCAGGGAGCTTCAATGTCTTGCATTGACCCGAAGCGGTGTGATAAACTCCCGTCGCTTTTGCATCCGGGTGCGGACGCGCGAGGGCTGCGTGGCGGAGCAAAGTGGGCGGTGTATGGCCCACTTTTTTTGTTTGAGGGTTCGTGCGGTCGACCGTGGTGAAACCGACTCGGGGTGTCGAGGCGTCGGGGGGCGGCCCCGCCGACGTGGAACAGCGCGTGGCGCGCGTCGCCGAGCCGATCGCGGCGGCGCTGGGCGTGGAGGTGGTCGCCGTGCGGTACGCCGGGACGCGGACCGCGGGCACCGTCCGGATCACGGTCGACAAGCCGGGCGGGGTGACGCTGGATGACTGTGCGCGGCTGAGCCGGGCGGTGGGACACGCGCTCGATGTGGACGACCCCATCGAGCATCGGTATACGCTGGAGGTGTCGTCTCCGGGGCTCGACCGCGCGCTGGAGACGCCGCGCGACTACGAGAAGGCGGTGGGGCGCCGAGTCCGCGTCAAGACGCGCCCTCCCTGGGAGGGGCCCCGGCTGGTGATCGGCCGCCTGGCGGGGGGCGAGCCCGACGCGGTGCGGGTCGAGGGAGAGGCCGGCGAGTCGTGGACGATCCCGCGGAGCGTGATCGTTCAGGCGCGGTTGGAAGTGGAATGGTGAACGGAGAAGGAAGGCGATAAAGCTTATCGCAGCCTCGGGCCGGGGAAACGGGCCCTGCGTTGCGCCACGCAAGCGAGGTTGTCAGGGAGAAGCGGGCTATGAATCGTGAATTGCTCACGGTGATCGGACAGATCGAGCGGGAAAAGGGCATCAAGGGCGAAAAGATCATCCAGGCCGTCGAACTGGCCGTGCAGACCGCTGCGCGCAAGAAGTACGGCGCGGGGGACAACATCCAGGTCCACATGAGCCCGGAGACCGGCGAGATCGAGGTCGTCTCGCTCAAGAAGATCGTCGAAACCGTCACCAATCCCAAAGCGGAGATCGGCCTGGAGGACGCCCTCCTGATTGATCCGGGCGCCGAGCTGGGCGACGAGATCGGCGACCTCATGCCGATGGAGGATTTCGGCCGGATCGCCGCGCAGACCGCGAAGCAGGTCATCTTCCAGCGCGTGCGAGAGGCCGAGTTGGAGACCGTCTATAAGGAATACTCGGTGCGCCAGGGCGAGATCATCAGCGGCATGATCCTCGGCCAGGAGCGCCGCAATTACATCGTCGACCTCGGCAGGACCGAGGCCCTGCTGCCGGTGAGCGAGCAGATCCCGCGCGAGGGTTTTCGGCGCGGGGATCGGCTCCGGGCATACCTGCTGGAGGTCAAGCCGTCGTCGCGGGGGCCCCAGTTGATCCTGTCGCGGGCGTGTCCCGAGTTCGTGAGCAAGCTGTTCGAGCTGGAGGTGCCCGAGGTGGCCGAGCGGATCGTCACGATCCGCGGCGTGGTGCGCGAGCCGGGGGACCGGACCAAGATCTGCGTCTCGTCGCGCGACAAGGCCGTCGATCCGGTCGGCGCCTGCGTCGGGGTCAAGGGCGTGCGGGTCCAGGCCGTCGTGCGCGAGCTGCGCGGGGAGAAGATCGACATCATCACCTGGACCGACGACCCACGGACGTTCATCGGCGAGGCGTTGAGCCCGGCGGTGGTCGAGAAGGTGGGCATCACCGAGGCGGAGAAGTCGGCCATCGCGGTGGTCGCGGATCACCAGCTCTCGCTGGCGATCGGCAAGAAGGGTCAGAACGTCCGGCTGGCCGCGAAGCTGACCGGGTGGAAGATCGACATCATCAGCCAGAGCGAGTACGAGAAGGAGCGGGTCAAGGACCGCGACCGTGAGATCAACGCCGCGATCGCCCACGAGCAGACGATTCGCGAGGAGCAGGAGGCGCGGCAGGCCGAGGCCCAAGCCGCCGCCGCGAAGCTCGCCGAGGGCGAGGCCGTCGAGTCACCGGGGCCGGAGGCCTGAGCGCGCGCATGTCGTCCACGGCGATGGATCAGAAGGGGTCAGCCATGAGAGTCTTTGAGCTTGCCAAACAGTTGGGGAAGACCAGCAAGGAACTCCTGGCGGACCTGGCGAAGCAGGGCGCGGTGCTCAAAAACCACATGAGCACGCTCGACGACGACGTGGTCGCCGCGTTGATCCGCAAGTACGCGCCGAAGAAGGAACCGGCCGCCGAGGGCGCCGCGGCGCGCCGCGGACACGTCCTGATCAAGAAGAAGGCCCAGCCCGAGGCGCCGCCCCCGGAAGCGGCGGTCGCAGCCGCCGCGCCGACCCCGGTCGGCGAGCCGCTTGCCGCGCCCCCGCCGCCGGGCCGCGCCGCGCCCGAGGTGTTTCGCCCGCACGCGCCGAAGGTGGTGCCCCAGATTCCGATGCCGGATCCGGTCAGGGTGATGGTTGCGCCCCCGGCGCCGCCGGTCGCGCCGCCACGGGGTCCGGTGGTCGGCGACACGGCCAAGGCGGAGAAAGAGAAAGAAAAAGAGCGGGAGCGGATCAAGAAACTCAAGAAGCCCGGCAAGCGCGACAAGGACGAGGCCGCGCCCGCGCAGCTTCAAGGGGAAGCCCTCGTGTGGCAGGATTTCAAGCCGCTGCACCGCCGCGACGAGCGGCTCCGCGCCCAGATGAGGAAGGAGCGCCATCCCTCCTCGGTGTTGGAGGCTACGAAGCCGCGGAAGAAGGTCGTCAAACTTCGGGAGGGCCTGACGGTCAAGGACCTCGCCGACCTGCTCGGGGTCAAGGCGCCGCAGGTGATCGGCCAGTTGTTGTCGATGGGGACGCCCGCGACCATCAACCAGACCCTGGAGTTGGACGCCGCGGTGCTGGTCGCCGAGCACTTCGGCGTGAAGGCCGAGGGGGTCGCCGAGCGCACCGAGGAGGAGATGATCGAGACCGTCCCCGAGGATCATGCGTTGCGCGTGCCGCGCCCGCCGGTGGTCACGATCATGGGGCACGTCGACCACGGCAAGACCTCGCTGCTCGACGCCATCCGCACGACGCGGGTGACCGAGGGCGAGGCGGGCGGCATCACGCAGCACATCGGCGCCTACACCGTCAAGGTCGGGGGTAAATCGGTGACGTTCCTCGACACGCCGGGTCACGAGGCGTTCACGAGCATGCGCGCGCGCGGCGCCAAGGTGACCGACCTGGTGGTGCTGGTCGTCGCCGCCGACGACGGCGTGATGCCGCAGACGGTGGAGGCGATCAACCACGCCAAGGCGGCCGACGTGCCGATCCTGGTCGCGATCAACAAGATCGACAAGCCGGAGGCGCAGCCGGAGCGCATCAAGAGTCAGCTCTCCGAGCACGGCCTCATCTCGGAAGCGTGGGGCGGCACGACCATCTTCGCAGAGGTGTCGGCCAAGACGAAGGTCGGGCTCGACGCGCTGCTGGAGATGATCCTGCTGCAGGCCGACGTGCTGGAGTTGACCGCCAACCCCGCGAAGCCCGCGCTGGGCGCGATCATCGAGGCGCGACTCGACAAGGGGCGCGGACCCATGGCGACCGTGCTGGTGCAGGACGGCACGCTGCGGGTGGGCGACCTCTTCGTCACCGGCGCCCAGGCCGGCAAGGTGCGGGCGCTGGTGGATGACCTGGGGCGCCGAACCAGCGCGGCGGGGCCGTCGACTCCGGTCGAGGTCATCGGTCTTGACGATGTGCCGCAGGCGGGGGACGTGTTCCAGGTCGTCAAGGACGACCGGACGGCGAAGGAGATCGTGTCGGCGCGGATCGAGAAGGCGCGTGTCCCGGCGCCGGCGAAGCCGCGCAAGATGACCCTCGAAGACCTCTACGGCAAGATCAGCGAGGGCGGGGCCAAGGAACTGACGATCGTGCTCAAGGCCGACGTCCAGGGGTCGGCGGAGGCCCTCAAGAGTTCGCTGGAGAAGCTGTCCACCGACAAGGTCCGCCTGCGCGTCCTCCACGAAGCCATCGGCGGCATCACGGAAAGCGACATCCTGCTCGCCGCCGCGTCCAACGCGGTGGTCATCGGATTCAACGTGCGGCCGGAGAGCAAGGCCCAGGCGCTGGCGGAGCGGGAGAAGGTCGACGTCCGGACGTATCGGGTCATCTACGAGGCGGTCGACGACGTGCGGGCCGCGATGGAAGGCCTCCTCGACCCCACGCTCAAGGAACAGAGCCTCGGGCGCGCGGAGGTCCGGCAGGTCTTCGTGGTGCCGCGCATCGGCGCGATCGCCGGGTCGTACGTGGTGCAGGGCGTGATCACGCGCGCGAGCACCGGCGTCCGCGTCATCCGCGACAGCGTGGTCGTCTATCAAGGCAAGCTGGGGTCGCTGCGGCGCTTCAAGGACGACGTGCGCGAGGTGCAGACCGGGTACGAGTGCGGGATCGGGGTCGAGAATTTCAACGACGTGAAGGTGGGCGACGTCATCGAGGCGTTCTCGATGGAGAAAATCGCGGCGAAGTTGTGATCCCCCCACCCCTTCCCTCCCCCTCAAGGGGGGAGGGTGAGGGAGAGGGCGATGTCCAATGATCATCGGCGTGTGTCGGATGGAATTGCACCTCCCGGATCGGCACTCGCTGAAGGAGAAGCGGCACGCGGTGAAGAGCCTGAAGGATCGACTCCGCCACGGGTTCAACGTGTCGGTGGCCGAGGTGGAAGCCCACGAGCTGTGGCAGACCGCCGTGCTGGCCGCGGCGTGCGTCGGCGTCGATCGCGCGTACGTCAACGGGGTGCTGGATCAGCTCCTGCACGCCGTCGGCCGCGAGCGGGATCTGGAGTTGGTCCGGTCTCAGATGGAGTTCGTGTGATGCCGGGTGCGGCATCCGTTGCTCATGGGAATCGAGTACAAACGGACGGATCGCGTGGGCGATCTCATGCGGATCGAGATCGCCGACCTCCTGTTGCGGAAGGTGAAGGATCCCGGGATCGGCTTCGTCACGGTGACGGGCGTGCGGGTGAGCCCCGATCTCCGGCACGCCACGGTCTTTGTGAGCCTGCTGGACGAGGGGCGGGCCGTGGCCGAGACGCTCGCCGCGCTCGAACGGGCGGCGGGCTTCATCCGGAGCGAGCTGGGGCGTCGCTTGCGGCTGAAGAACACGCCCGAGTTGACGTTCACGCACGATACGACGCCCCGCGAGGCGGCGCACATCGAGGCGGTACTGGAGGCGCTGTCCGGCGATCAACCGGACGCGGACAAGGGAACAGGGGATGACGACGAAGACCGCACCTGACGCGCGGGCCGTGGTCGAGGTCCTGAAGGCCTACGACACGTTCTGCGTCTCCACGCATATCAGTCCCGAAGGGGACGCCCTCGGCTCCGCCGTCGCGCTCGCCCTGGGCCTCCGGGCGGCCGGCAAGCAGGCCGAGGTGGTCATCCGGGACCGCGTGCCGCCGTACCTCGATTTTTTGCCGGTGCAGGGCGTGGTCGCGCAGCACCCCGCGCTACCGCGCCGCTACGACGTCCTGGCCGTCGTCGATTGCGGCGACCTGGAGCGCACGGGACTCTTCACCGCGGCGCCGCCGCCGGTCACGCTGGTGGTGAACATCGACCACCACCTGACCAACCGCGGTTTCGGCGGGCTGAACTGGATCGTGCCCGACGCGACGGCGTCCGGCCAGATGGTCTACGAGCTGATCCGGGCGTGGGGCGTGCCCCTCTCGCGGGACATCGCGCTCTGCCTGTACACCACGCTGATCACGGAGACCGGCTCGTTCCGGTACTCCAACACCACGCCCTCGACGTTCCGGATGGCGGCGGATCTCCTCGACTGCGGGGTGGACGGCGCGAAGGTGGCGCGGGCGCTGTACGACCGCAATTCCACGGGGCGTCTTCGCCTGCTGGGGGAGGTTCTGCGCGGCATGGAGCGCCACCCCGGCGGGAAGATCGCGTGGGTCACCCTGACCCAGGACCTGTTCAAGACGACGGGCACCTCGCCCGAGGACACCGAGGACCTGGTCAACTACCCGCGATCCCTCAACGGGGTCGAGGTCGCGGTGCTGTTCCGCGAGCTGAATCCGACCCAGTACAAGATCAGCCTGCGCTCCCAGGGCCGGGTGAACGTCGCGGCCGTGGCGGAGGGGTTCGGCGGCGGGGGGCATCGCAACGCGGCGGGGTGCGCCGTCCAGGGCGATCTGTCGTCGGTGCGGACGCGCGTGCTGAGCGCGGTCGAAGCTGCGACGGCGCGGGAGGCCCCATAGGAGCCCGTCCATGAATGGTCATCTGCGGCGTTGCCACTGCGCTTCCGGTGCTCACGTACACACCGAGTACGCTCCGCTCCGGTGCTCGCGGCGCCTTGCATCTGACGCATTCCTGAACGGGCTCCATCGTCCTCCAATTGAAGGTGGATTCGAATGAATGGGTTTTTGAATATTAATAAGCCGCCGGATTGGACGTCGCACGACGTCGTCGCCAAGGTGCGGGGGCTGCTCGGGCAGGCCAAGGTCGGGCACACCGGCACCCTGGACCCGATGGCGACGGGCGTTCTGCCGCTCTGCGTCGGCCACGCGACGAAGGTTGCGCAGTACCTGGTCGACGCCGACAAGGAATACCGGGTCGTGATGCGGCTCGGCGCCACCACCGATACGCAGGACGCCACCGGGCGGGTGCTGACGCGCACCGAGGCCCGCCCGGGCGCCGAGGACATCGTCCGCGTCCTGAGCGGCCTGGTGGGGCCGCTGACGCAGCTCCCCCCGATGTATTCCGCGGTCAAGGTCCGCGGCGAGCCGCTCTACAAGGCCGCCCGCGAGGGCCGCGTGGTCGAGCGACAGCCGCGCACGGTGCGGATCACCCGGCTGGACGTGCTGGGGATCGCCGACGGCGACGTCACGTTCGACGTCGAGTGCTCCAAGGGCACCTACGTGCGGACGCTGTGCGTGGAGGCCGGCGAGCGCCTCGGCGTGGGGGCCTATCTTCAGGGGCTGGATCGCCGGCGCGTGGGACGGTTTGCGATCGCGGACGCGGTGACCGTGGCGGACGTCGAGGCGGCGGTGCGCGCGGGCGAGGCGGGACGCCACCTGCTCGCCGTCGACGAGGTCTTGAGCCATCTGCCGGCCGTCGACGTGTCCGCGTCGGTCGCGGAGCGGGTGTGTCACGGGGTTGCGCTGCCGGCGGAGCGCGTGGAGGCCTGGCTGGGCGCGTGTCGGCGGGGGGACCTGGTCCGCGTCCGGACCGGCGGGGTCACGGTCGCGCTCGCGACGGCGCCGGCCGACCGTGAGGATCTGGCGGGCGACGGGCGGGGCCGCGCGTTCGCGGTCGAGCGTGTCCTGGCCGATCCGGCGGTGAAGGTGATGGGAGGAGCGCGGCGCGGTCCGCGTCGGTAGCCACGGAAAGGGGAACCACGATGTTGCAGAAAGAAGTCAAGCAGGGTGTCATCAAGACGTACGCACGCCACGAGCAGGACACGGGCTCGCCGGAGGTCCAGGTCGCGATCCTGAGCAAGCGGATCACCGAGCTGACCGATCATTTCAAGCTCCACGCCAAGGATCATCACTCGCGTCGCGGCTTGATCATGATGGTGAGCCAGCGCCGCAAGCTCCTGGACTATTTGAAGCGGACGGACGTGGAGCGGTACAAGCTGCTCCTCACCCAATTGAACATCCGGCGCTGAGTCACCGCCCGGATGGGATCACCCACACGCTCCGAGCGTCGGCGGAACGGGCCGAGAGGCTCCCGCGCGCTCGGAGGGGCTCCGGAAGAGACACAGTGAATGACTCGTGGAGACCGCCGCGGGAGGATGGGGGTCGCCAGGCGTCATTGACTGTGGATCGTCCGGGGCCGATTCCGCGCCCTCGACGAGGCGCAACGAAGGAGATGGCATGGTAGAACGACTGGAGATGGATGTGGCGGGCCGGCAACTGACGATCGAGAGCGGCCGGGTCGCCAAGCAGGCCGACGGGGCGGTGCTGGTGCAGATGGCGGACACCGTGGTGCTGGTCACCGCGGTCACGGCCAAGACGCCCAGGGCGGGGGTTGATTTCCTCCCCCTGACCGTCGATTACCAGGAGCGAGCCTACGCCGCCGGGAAGATCCCCGGCGGGTTTTTCAAGCGCGAGGGACGCCCCTCCGAGCGGGAAATTCTCTCCGGCCGTCTGATCGATCGGCCGTTGCGGCCGCTCTTCCCAAAGCGGTTTTACCACGAGACCCAGGTCATCGCGTCGGTCCTCTCGGCCGACCAGAGCAACGCGACGGACTTTCTCGGGATCATTGGCGCGTCCGCGGCGCTGTCGATCTCGTCCTCGCCGTTCCAGGGGCCGGTCGCGGGGATTCGGATCGGGCGGGTGGACGGCCGGTTCGTCGTCGCCCCCACCCTGACCGAGTTGGAGCAGAGCACGCTGAACGTCGTGGTGGCCGGCACGCGCGACGCCGTGATGATGGTCGAGGGCGAGGCCTCCGAGTTGCCCGAGGACGTCATGCTGGAGGCGATCATGCTCGCCCACGCGGAGATCAAGAAGATCATCGCGCTGCAGGACGAACTGGTGAAGCGCGTGGGCAAGCCGAAGCTCGCGGTGCCCAAGGCCGAGGCCGACCCCGCCGTGGTCGCGGCTGTTGACCGCGAGGCGACCGGGCCCGTCCGCGAGGCGCTCTTGATCCCGAACAAGACCGAGCGCTCGGGGCGGATGGCGGCGATCCTCGCCGACCTGCTGGCCCGCCTGGGCAGCAAGGAGGCGCCGGAGAAGAATCGCGAGATCATGGAGGTCTTCCACGACCTGGAACGGAATCAGATGCGGCGCATGATCCTGGACAAAGGCGTGCGCGCCGACGGGCGGGGCCCGACCGGCATCCGGGCGATCACCTGCGAGATCGGGGTGCTGCCCCGCACGCACGGCTCCGCGCTCTTTACCCGCGGCGAGACGCAGAGCCTCGCGGTGGTGACGTTGGGCACGTCGGACGACGAGCAGCGCATCGACGCGCTCGAGGGCGAGTCGAAAAAGTCGTTCATGCTGCACTACAACTTCCCGCCGTTCTCGGTCGGCGAGACCCGGCCCATGCGGGGGCCGGGGCGGCGCGAGATCGGCCACGGGGCGCTGGCGGAGCGCGCGCTCAAGCCCGTCATCCCGACCAAGGAGAAGTTCCCTTACACCCTGCGCATCGTGTCCGACATCCTGGAGTCGAACGGCTCCTCGTCGATGGCGACGGTCTGCGGGGGCACGCTGGCGCTGATGGACGCGGGCGTGCCGATCTCCGCGGCGGTCGGCGGGATCGCGATGGGGCTCATTAAGGAAGGCAACGACGTCGAGATCATCTCCGACATCCTCGGCGTCGAGGACCACCTGGGCGACATGGATTTCAAGGTCACCGGCACGCGAACCGGCGTGACCGCGCTGCAGATGGACATCAAGATCCAGGGCATCGACCGGTCCATCATGGAGAAAGCGCTGGCCCAAGCCAAGCTCGGCCGCCTGCACATCCTGGACAAGATGGCCGAGGCGATTGCCGAGCCGCGCGGCAGCCTGTCCACCCACGCGCCGCGGATCCTCATGATGAAGGTCAAGCCGGACAAGGTCCGCGAAGTGATCGGCCCGGGAGGGAAAGTGATCCGCGGGATCATCGCCCTGACCGGCGTGAAGATCGACGTCGAGGACGACGGCACGATCGCCATCGCCTCGTCTGACGAGGCCGCCGCCCGGAAGGCGATCGAGATGATCAAGCAGATCACCGAGGACGTCGAGGTCGGCAAGCTCTACATGGGCAAGGTGACGCGCATCATGGAGTTCGGAGCGATCGTGGAGATCGGGCCCGGCGTCGACGGCCTCGTTCACATCTCGCAGCTCGCGCCCCACCGGGTCAAAGCCGTCACCGACGAGGTCAAGGAAGGCGACGAGATCCTGGTGAAGGTGTTGGAGGTCGACCGCCAGGGCAAGATCCGTCTCTCGCGGAAAGAAGCGATGGGGGCGGCCCAGGGGACCGAAAAGGCCTGATGGGTCGGGGCGCGACCGTCACGCCCCGACGGGTGAACGCCGTGAAAACCACATCCATGCCCCGCAGGATCGTCCTGGACAACGGGGTGCGGGTCGTGACCGAATTCATGCCGTCGGTGCGCTCGGCGGCGGTGGGCATCTGGGTCGACGTCGGCTCGCGCGACGAGGGGCCCGGCGAGGAGGGGCTCTCCCACTTCCTCGAGCACATGTTCTTCAAGGGCACGCGGCGGCGCTCGGCGCAGGACCTGGCGATGGAGATCGACGTCCTGGGCGGGGAGCTGAACGCCTTCACGTCGCGCGAGACGACCACGTTCTACACCAAGGCGCTCGACGAGCACCTGCCCCGCGCGGTCGCGCTCCTCGGCGAGATCTTCCTCGACTCCACGTTCGCGGCGTCCGAGCTCGAGCGCGAGAAGCAGGTCGTCCTCGAAGAGATCAAGATGATCGAGGACGACCCCGAGGAATTCCTCTACGACCTGCACACCGACTACGTCTGGCGCCAGCACCCGCTTGGCCGGCCCATCCTCGGCGAGTTGAAGACAATCGAGACGATGACGCGGAGGCGCCTGACCGGTTTTCTGGCCTCGCACTACCACCCCGCCCGGACCGTGATCGCCGTCTCGGGCCGGTTCGACCAGCCCAGGATCGACGCGCTGATCGCGAAGACCTTCGGGCGGTTCACAGGCGCGGCGGGGCCCACCGCGCCGCGGACGCCGCCCAAGACCCGCGGGGGCGTGTGGCTCAAGCGCAAAGCGCTGGAGCAGGTCCACATCTGCCTCGGCGCGGACGGCCTGTCCCAGGTCCACGAGGACCGGTACGCGCTCCACGTGCTCAACGCGATCCTGGGCGGCAGCGTCAGTTCGCGGCTGTTCCAGGAGGTCCGCGAGCGCCGGGGCCTCGCCTACTCGATCTACTCCGGGATCACCGCCTACCACGACGCGGGTCTCTTCTCCGTCTACGC
>Ga0154928_107_pt2 | contig 12767 bp, 14 predicted proteins | sample RifCSPhighO2_01_FD_105896 | JGI IMG/M metagenome (GOLD analysis project Ga0154928, IMG submission 105896) | Nitrospirae bacterium RIFCSPHIGHO2_01_FULL_66_17 | reverse complement strand
TGCTCGCCGATCACGGTGTATGGCCCGACCGCGACGTCGTCGGCCAGGCGCGCGCCGGGGTGGATGATCGACGTCGGGTGGCGCAGCGGCTCCGCGCGGCTCATCGGGCCTCCCGCGGCGAGAGCATGGCCTTGAACTCCATCTCGCAGACCAGCGCATCTCCAACGTAGGCCTCACCCCGGAGCCGCCAGTAGGGATCGCGCCGCTGCAGGAGCGAGACCTCCATGCGAAGCTGGTCGCCCGGAACCACGGGCCTGCGGAACTTCGCGTGGTCGATGCCGACGAAGATCACGAGATGATTCTCGGCCTCCTTCGCCGTCTGAAACGCGAGCACGCCGCCGACCTGGGCCAGCGCTTCGAGGACCAGCACGCCGGGCATGATCGGCCGCCCCGGGAAGTGGCCCTGGAAGAACGGCTCGTTGATCGTGACGTTCTTGATCGCGACCGCCCGCCCCTCCTCGACGGACAGCACGCGATCCACGAGCAGAAACGGATACCGATGAGGCAGGATCTTCATGATGGCGTCGGCGTCAAGCATCGCGTCCCTCTTGTGATCTCCCCTCCATCCGCTTCTCCAACTCCGCCACCCGCGCCTCCAGGCGCTTGATGGTTTTTCGCATCTCAGGCACCGTCGGCAGCGCGGCCTGGACCCGCAACCACGTCTTGTGCGGGATCGCGGGGCTGCCGGAGACCACCTGGCCCGCGGGCAGGTCGGCCGCCACGCCGGACTGCGCGCCGACCATCGCGCCGTCCCCGATGGTCAGGTGCCCCACCACGCCGACCTGGCCGGCGAGCACCACCCCCCGCCCCAGCTCGCTGCTCCCCGAGATGCCCGCCTGGGCGACGATCAAGGAATCCTCGCCGATCACGACATTGTGCGCGATCTGGACAAGGTTGTCGACCTTCGTCCCCCGCTTGATCCACGTGACGCCCAGCGCCGCGCGATCGACACACACGTTCGCGCCCAGCTCCACGTCGTCCTCGATCAGAACGCGGCCCACCTGCAGGATCTTCTCGTGGCGGCCGTTGCGGGTTGCGAAGCCGAACCCGTCGCTCCCGATCACCACCCCGCTGTGGAGGATGACCCGGCGGCCGATCGACGCCCCCTCCCGGATCGTCACGTTGGGATACACCAGCGTGTCGTCGCCGATCGTCACGTCGTCGCCGACCGCCACGCCGGCGAGCAGCGTGACGCGGTCGCCCAACCGCGCGCGGCGGCCCACGCTCACGAACGGCCCGATCGTCGGGTCCCGCCCGACGACCGCGTCGGCGGCGAGCGACGCGAGCGGGCTAATCCCGCCCGGTTCGTACGGGCGCTCGTGAAACCAGCGGACGATCCGGCTGAACGCGTGGTAGGGATCGTCCACCTCGATCCGCGCGATTCCCGACGAGGCGTGGGTCTTCGCGATCACGACCGCCGAGGCCCGCGTGCGGGCCAGGTCGGCCAGGTAGCGCGAATTCGCCAGAAACGTGACGTGACCGGGCTCCGCCTCGCGGATCCCGGCGACGCCGGTGACCGGCGCGTCGTTCCCCACCAGCGCGCCCCCGACGTGCGCGGCGAGCGTGGCGAGGGTCGCGGGGCGGGGCCGTTGAAATGACACGTGACCTTGACTCACCGTTCCTCAGCGCTCCGCAGGGGCGATCCGTGTCATCGCCCCTATTTCATCTCCTTGTCCAGTTCGGCCAGCACCTTCTCCGTCATGGCCAGCGAGTCCTTGGCATAGAGCAGGCTGCCCATCTCGGCCGGCGTGCCCGATCCCTTGTCGAACACCAGGGCGTACCCCTCGCGCTCGGCCACCCGCTTGACCACGGTCTGCAGTTGCTGGTGGAAGTCGTTGAGCACCTCGGTCTTCTTGTCCTGAATCTCGCGATTCAGGTCGGTCGCCCGTTTCTGGTAGGCCATGAATTTCTTCTGCAGGTCCTCCTGCTTGGCCTTCTTGGCCTCCGGGCTCAACACGCTCTCCTGTTTGGTCAGGGTCTCTTCCAACTCCTTGATCTCGGCCTCTTCGAGGTCGATGATCTTCTGGCGGCTCTTGACGAACTCCTCCAGGAGCCCCTTGGCCTTCTTGCCGATCTTCGACTGGTCGAAGACCTTCAGCGCGTCGACGTAACCGACCTTGAGGCCGTCGGCGGTCTCGCCCCAGGCGGGAACGCCCAGGACCCCCACGAAGATGCCGACCATGATCCACCGCCCGATCGCCGCGCCGCCTCCCATCCGCGTTCGTCTCACCGCCACCCTCCTGGTTAAAACACCGACCCGATCGTGAACTCGGGGAAGAACCCGCTCTTTTCACCCGGTTGCGGATCGAGATTATACCCCCATTCGAGGCGAATGGGCCCGATCGGGAGCAACATGCGGATCCCGAACCCCGCGCTGTAGCGGAGATCCCCGATCCGCACGCGCTCCGTGTCGTCGAAGCCCCGCCCCGCGTCGAAGAACAGCACGCCCTTCAGTTTCGCCTCGCTGACCATCGGGAACACGTACTCGGCGTTGAGAATGGCTTCCTTGTTGGCCCCGACGATCTCCCCCGTCACGGGATCGACCGGCCCGGCCCGGCCGTAATCGAACCCGCGGACCGTGTTGATCCCTCCGACGATGAAGCGTTCGTTCAACGGCACCTCGCGGCCGCCGAGGTAGCCGAGGCGCAGGTGGAGGGAAAACACGGTGCTCCAGATCACGGGAAAGAAGGCGCTGTGGTCGCTCACGACCCGATAAAAGCGGTTATCCCCGCCAAGAATGCCTCCCGCGTATTCGAGGGAGAGCGAATGCCGCTGACCCTCCTTGGGTTCGAACCAGAAGTCCCGGGTGTCGCGCGCCACCGTCAGGCCGACGCTGCTGGTCGTCACCTTCCCCCGCGCGGCGGCCGCAACGACGGCCGCCGGCGCCGCGGGCACCGACGCCCCCAGGGAGTCGGTCGTCATCGAGATGTCGAAGATCTTGGTGGCCTCCCGCGTGTACGACAGGCCCGCCGACACGTATTCCCCGAACGACTTGTTCAGGCTGAGCGAGCCGCCGACGCGGCTGTCTTTGTACGTGGTGTATTTGCGCTCCTGGGAGAACGCGTCCACCGTGCCGGCGACGGGATACCCCAGGAGATAGGGCTCCCGAAACGTCAGCGAGTAATTCGTCGTGCGTTTGGTGCTTTTCTCGACGCGCGCGCGCAGGAGCTGGCCCCGCCCGAAGAGATTCCCCTGCGTGATGTCGCTTTGAAACACCGGGCCGTCGACCGAGCTGTAGCCTCCGCCGACGCTGAAGGTCCCGGTGGGCTTCTCCTTGACCCGGACCCGGATGTCCATCTGATCGTCGCCGATCGGGTTGGGGAGGATCTCGACGTTCTCGAAAAAGTTGAGGTTGTTGATCCGCTGGAAGCTCCGCTTCAGCGCCTTGGTGTCGATCAGCTCCCGCTCGGCAACCCGCAGCTCGCGGCGGATCACCGTGTCGTACGTCTTCTCGTTCCCCTCGATCCGGATCTCCCGCACCGTCACCGGGCGGCCCTCTCGGATCTCGTACGTCAGGTCGATCCGGCGGGTGTCCGGGTGCGGGACGAACTGGGGACGGACGTCGACGAACGCGTAGCCGCGCTCGCCGTACCGGTCGGTCAGCGTGGTGATGTCCTGCCGGAGCAGGTTGCGGCGGAAGATCTCGCCTTCGCGCAGGACCAGCCCCCGGCTCAACTCGGCGTCGTCGAAGATCGAGTGCCCCGTCAGGCGGATCTGCTCCACCGTGTAGCGCTCGCCCTCGACGATCGGGAACACCACCGTGAATCCCTTTCGATCAGGGAGCGGCAACACCCGGGGCGTCCCCACCTGGACCTGGACGTAGCCCTCGTTGAGGTAGAAGTCGCGCAGGCGCTCCACGTCCTGGTCCAGCTCGTCCTGTTTGTAGATGCCGGCGTTGGACAACCACGAGGTCAGCCAGAAGTACCGCTTGGTGGAGATCGCCTTCTGCAGCCGCTTTACCCGCACCTCCCGGTTGCCCTCGAATGCCACCTTGCGGATCTTCGATCGGCCGCCCTCCTCGATGAGGAAGGTCACCGACACCGTCCCCGGCCCCGTGGTTTTCGTCACCGGAATCACCCGGGCGTCGGCGTACCCCTCGCCGAGATAATACTGTTGGAGCTTGGCGGCCGCGGCGCTGACGGCGCGCAGGTCGACGAAGGTCTTTTCGGCGAGGGTCACCTGCTCCTTGAGTTTGTCCAGACCCACGCCGTCGTAGCCTTCATAGCGCACCTCGCCGAGCACGGGCCGCTCCGCCACGACGATCGTCACCCGCACCCCGCCGGCGGTCGGTTCCTGCTCGATCGAGACGTCGTCGAAGTATCCCATGCGATAGACCGCCTTGACCGCCTCGCGCACCGCGGCGGGATCCGCCGTCGCGCCGACGACCAACCCGCTCCGGCTCACGATGGTCGCGGTCTCGATGGTGTGGGCCCCCCGCACATCGAGCGCGACGATCGCGGCGCCCTCGCCCGCCCAACCCGTCGCGGCCCCGATTCCCGACAGCAGGATCGACGCGACGGCCGCGGCGACGGCGGCCCAACGGCTGCGCCGGTCAGCGGACACGCCGACGCCCCTGCGACCCGCCGACCGACGTCACCCCGCGGCGCGCGAGGTCGTCCGGCCCCCGCCCCTGGCTGCCTGGACCCGCGGGGGCGCGGCGCCCCACGCCGCGCGGGCGGCGCCGATCATCCCCGCGGAGGAGCCGAGCGTCGCGCGCCGGATGGCCACGCCGCGCGCGGAGGGCCGGATGGCGCGCCGCGCGATCTCCTGTGTCACGCGGCCGATGAACAAACGCCACGCGCCGCTCAGCCCGCCGCCCAGCACGATGCGGCCGGGATTGAGCAGGTTGATCAGATTGGCCAGCGTGATGCCGAGCGCCCATCCCATGTCGGCGAACGCCTGTCGCGCCCGCAGGTCGCCCTGCCGCGCCCGCCGCGCAAGTTCCTCCCCCGAGAGGTCCTCCCCGCCGCGGCCCGCGCGCCGGCGGTAATTCGCGACAAGTCCCGTCACGGAGGCGTAGGCCTCAAGACACCCGCGGTTTCCGCAGCCGCACAGCGGACCGTCCGGATCCACCGTCTGGTGGCCGATCTCGCCCGCCATCCCGTCCCGACCGGACAGGAGTGCGCCGTCCAGCACCAGCCCCCCTCCGACGCCGGTCCCGAGCGTCAGCATCACCAACAGCCCCCGCTCGCCGCGCCCCGCCCCAAGCCAGGCCTCGCCCAACGCCGCCGCGTTGGCGTCATTTTCCAGGATCAGCGGCACGGCCACGCCGCGCTGCAACAGCCGGCGGAGCGGCACGTCGCGCCAGTCCGGAAAGTTCGGCGAGCTGACCACGACGCCGCGGTCGCGTCGGATAAAACCGGGAACCCCGACCCCGACCGCCGACACCGCCCCGGCTCCGGCGCAGGCGCTGTCCACCACGGCGCGCAGTTGGGCCACCACCGCCGGGCGGCGGCGATCGGTCACGGGCGCCGCCACGGGTCGGCCGATGAGCCGCCCGTCGGCCGTCACCCGCGCGTAGCGGATGCCGGTGCCGCCCAGGTCCACGCCAAGTGTGACCGCGGGCCGCCGCAGCGGGACGGCCGGCCGGTCACGCATGCCCTTCCCCCATTTCCGAGTTGTCCTCATCCGCCGGGCCGTACTCCACTTCCCCGTCGCCCAGCGACGCCTGAAGGTCCGCGACGTCGTCCTGCAGATCCGCCACGGCGATCGTCAGGCGCTCGATCTTCCCAATCGCCTCTTTGACGCCGGCGGCCGTTCGCTCGACCTCCTCCCGCAGCGCCTTCAGCTCATCGTGCAGCGCGCGGCTCGAGGCGGCGGGCTCGGCGCGCCGCTTTGGCGCCGGAGCCACGCGGCGGGCTCCGCGACCCGGCGAAGCGGTCGTCGTCCCGCGCCCGCGGCGGGGCGTCCGTTTCTTCACGATTGGATTCTCCTTCCTTCGGCGTCGCCCGCGGGCGCGCGCCGATCCGTCTCTCGGCGATCGGCCCCGCGCCGAGTCACCAGCCGCCGATCGTCGGGCAGGGTCGCCTGCGACACCACCCGCCGTTCGATCCCGCTGCGCCGCCGCCGGAGGCGACGCTCCATCCGGCGGCGCGGCCCCTGGCGGCGCTCTGACACGCGGCGGTCGCTCACGGCGTTTCGTCCAACAGCCGGTGATCGGCGAAGCTGAAATACCGCTCCGCCCCGATGACCAGATGATCGAGGACCGGGATCCCCAGGAGGCGCCCGCACGCCGCCAGGCGACTCGTCAGCTCCCGGTCCTCGCGGCTCGGCGTCTCGTCCCCGCTGGGATGATTGTGGAGAAAGATCACGGCGGCGGCCGACACCTGCAGCGCCGGCACAAACGCTTCGCGGGGATGCACCAGGCTCGCCGTCAGGCTGCCCTCGGAGATCGTCTGCTCCAGCGCCACCCGATGCTTCCCGTCGAGGTAGAGCCCGACGAACACCTCGCGCTTGCGCCCCTTCAGCAGCGGCCCGAAATGCGCGAAGACCTCGCCGCTGGACTCGATGCGCGTCCCCATCCCCAGCGGCACCGAGGCGACGCGGCGGCCGATCTCCTGCGCCGCCTTGAGCTGAGCCGCCTTGGCGGGACCGACGCCCCCCACGCGGCACAACTGCGACACGCTCGCTTCCGCCACGCCCTGCAATCCGCCGAACTCGGTCAGCAGCACGCACGCCAAGTCGAGCGCGGTCTGCCGTCGACGTCCGCTTCGCAACAGGATGGCGACCAACTGGGCGTCCGACAGCCCACCCGCCCCTCGCTCCACCAACCGCTCGCGCGGTCGCTCGTCCGACGGCCACGACCTGATGGAAGAGGTGGCGCCTCGCGTCGCCGGAGACTGGTGCGGCTTATCCTGGGCAGACAATTTTTGACACCATCCGTCAAGTTTCCAACGTCATGGATAAGGAAATCAGCCCCATTTCAGGTAATCCTGCCGAAATTTGAACACCCTCATGATCGGCTGGACATGGCATAAGCCTTGCTATCTTCCCCCAACGCGATTGAACCTCACCCGAAAGGAGTCGCCCATGACCTGTCCCAAGTGCAACGGCATGATGTACAGCGAACGCCTGTCCGACTTCTTCCTTACCTTCTACGCATGGAAGTGCGTCAACTGCGGTTCGATCGTCGATCACACGATCTTGGAAAACAAACAAAAGGGCGATCCCTCGCTCGCCCGGCGCTAACCCGTTACGGCGTGGCGACGTTCGGCGTCGCCGCGCAAGCCGTCAGCGGGAACTGAAACTCAAACCGCCGCCCATCCTCAACCACCTCGATTCCCTTCACGGTCAGCACCGATTCGCCGCACACACCGGTCACCGGGCTGAACAGCAGCACACCCTCGGCCCGACCGCCGGGGGGCAGCGTCGCGGGGAGCACGCGCGAGGCTCGGATCCGCTCCACCTCCTGCTTGATCACGGCGGGCGCCTTGGACACGACCTCGATCCCCTCGTGCCCGCCCCCGCTCCGATAGCCGCGCACCACCTCCTCGTCGGTCAGCACCGCGAGCACCCGTCCCGAGGCCTCCTGCAGCGTCGAGGACGACAGATCGACCGTCAGGGCGTGGGACGCCCGATTGTCGACGCCGACGACAAACGCCGAATAATACGCACCGAGGTCGACGCCGTACCGGCGACGATCCTCGCCCCCCATCCGGGTGTCGAGCGGCCGCACCTGCACCACGACATCGCGCCCGTTCGGGGCGGACGTCACGGGAAGCGGTTCGAACACGAGCGGGCGGGACGCGCACGCCGCCAGCGCCAACACCCCAAACACCGCCAGCGGGCTAAGACCTAACCAGGATAGGCTCTCGCGGGATGGGTGGTGAGGGGCCCGGGCCGACGTGTCTTGCAAATCCCGAGGTGGCAAGGTGGGGCATTATACTGAAAAGCCGCAAATGTTGTCAAAACACGCCCCGCGCGGAACCGCGGGCGGCCGGATCAGGCCGTCCGTTTGAGGAGCTTGCCCTTGGCGCCGGGCCACAGCAGCAAGAGCGGGCTGGCGACGAAGATCGACGAGTACGTGCCGATCACCACCCCGAGAAGCAACGCGAAGGAAAAATCGTGGAGCACCTCGCCCCCGAAGAAAAAGAGGGCCACGAGCACCAAAAACACGGTGAGCGACACCACGATCGTACGGGAGAGCACCTGGTTGATGCCCTGGTTGATGACCTGCGCCAAGTCGTCGCGCCGACGGGTCCGTAGATTTTCGCGGATCCGATCGAAGACCACGACCGTGTCCGTCAAGGAATATCCCGCAAGCGTAAGGAGCGCGGTGACGATCAGGAGGTTGATCTCCTTCCCCATCAGCCACGTGATCCCCAGCACCGCCAGAACGTCGTGAAACGTGGCGACCGCCGCCGCCACCCCGAACCGGAATTCAAACCGGAGCGCGATGTACAGGACGATGCCGATCATCGCGATCGCGATCGCCTTCACGGCGTCGCGCTGGAGCTTCGCCCCCACCGTCGGCCCGATCTCGGTCGTGCTGTCGATGACGAACGGGTTCGAGACGAATCCCTTGCGAAACACGTCGACCAGCCGATCGGCCGTCTTCTCCTGAATCGTCGTGTGCTTCTTGACGCGCACCAGGAGCTTGTTGCCGTCGGTGAACTGCTGCAACTCCGCATCCGGGAATCCCTCGCGTTCGAGCAGGGCGCGCGCCTCGTCGAGATGAACCGGTTGCTCGAACTGAAGCTGCACCGCGGTCCCGCCCGCGAAATCGATCCCCGTGTTCGCCCGTCCGCGCGCGATTTGAACGACGGTGATCACCCCCAGGAGCGCCAGCGCAGCCGAGAGCACGAAGGCGTACTTGCGCTTGCCGATGAAATCGATGTTGGTCTTGCCGAGCAATTCGAACATGCCGTTCTCCCTCCGAGCGTTCGACGCGACCTCAGATGCTCAACCGGACCACTTTGGCCCGCGCGTGCATGAGGTCGAACACCACCTTGGTGCCGACCAGCGCCGTGAACAGGTTGATCGTGACGCCCAGGCTGAGCGTCACCGCGAAACCCTTGATCGGGCCGGTCCCGAACAAAAACAGCACGAGCGCGGTGATCAAGGTGGTGACATGCGAATCGACGATGGTCAGGAACGCCTTGTCGTACCCGCCGTCCACCGCCAGGCGGACCGGCTTGCCGAGGCGCAACTCCTCGCGGATGCGCTCGAAGATCAGGACGTTGGAGTCCACCGACATCCCGATCGTCAGGATGATGCCCGCGATGCCGGGCAAGGTCAGCGTGGCGTTGAGCGCGGCCAGCGCCCCGATCAACAGAATGACGTTGAGCGCCAAGGCGACGTCCGCGATGACCCCCGCCAGCCGGTAATAGAACGCCATGAACAGCACGACCAGCGCGGTACCGATCCACGCCGCGCGGATCCCGGCGTCGATCGAGTCCTGGCCCAGCGAGGGACCGACGGTGACGTTCTGGATCACGTTGACCGGCGCCGGCAGCGACCCCGCGCGGAGCACGATCGCGAGGTCGTTCGCCTCCTCCATCGAGAAGCTGCCGGAAACCTGCGCGCGCCCTCCGGCAATCCGCTCCTGAATGACCGGCGCGGAGTAGACCGACCCGTCCAGGACGATCGCCAACCGCTTCTTCACGTGCTCGGCGGTCAGCCGCTCGAACTGCTTCGCGCCCGCCCCGTCGAACGTGATGGAGACGTACGGCTCGTTGAAATCGCCGATCGAAACCAGCGCATCCTGCAGCGACTCGCCGGTCATTGCGGCGCGCTGCTTGACCAGGAAGGGCCGCTTGCTCACCGCGCCACCCTCCGCCTCGACGCGCTCGAACAGGATCTCATCGCCCTGCGGGATCTTCGGCCGCCACTCGGCGAGCAGCGCCGCCTCCTGGCTCGGCGGAATGCGCTCCGGCAATTCCCTCGCGAACGGGCTCTCTTCGTCGAGCAGCTTGAACTCCAGCAGGGCGGTTCGGCCGATCAGGTTCAACGCGCGCTGGGGATTCTTTTCCCCCGGCAACTGGATGAGGATCTGCCGCGCGCCCTGCTGCTGGATCAAGGGCTCGGTCACCCCGAACTGGTCGATGCGGTTCCGAATCGTCTCCAGCGCCTGGGAGACCGCCGCCTTCTGCACGCGCTCGACCTCCCCGCTTCGCAGCGAGAAGATCAGCGTCTGATCGCGCAGGTCCGTGCTCGACAGCGTGCCGAAATGCTCGTCGACCAGGGTGGAGACCTTCTCACGATCCTTGAGGTCCTTCAGCGCCACCGCGAGCGTGAGCCCCTCGCGCGTGACCGTCGCGGCGAGCTGCTGGTCCTTCAGCCGATCGCCGAGATCCTGCCCGAGGCGCTCGACGGTGTTGTCGACGGCTTTGTCGGCGTCCACCTCCATCACCAGGTGCATGCCGCCCTGCAGATCGAGCCCAAGCGTGATCCCTTTGTGGGGCAGATACCGCTGCCACCACCCCGGGAGAGATCCGAACCACGGCGTCGACGGCACAAAGAACAGGATCGACAGGAGCACGGTGACCGCAATCAGCAGGAACCGGCCTTTCACCCCTCGTTTCATTTCGACTCCTCGTCGTCGCCGGTGCGCAGATCGGCGATCGCGTCGCGGCGGATCTTGATGCGGACGTTCGGGGCGATCTCAAGCGTCACCATCTCCTTGGACAGGCTCATCACGGTGCCGTAGATGCCGCCGGTCGTCGCCACCTTATCGTTCTTCTTCAACGCCTCGAGCATCGCACGGTGCTTTTTCTGTCGGCGCTGCTGCGGCAGAATCAGCAGGAGATAAAACAGGACGAAAATCAGCAGGAACGGGATGAATCCCGAGAGCTGACCGAACGGCCCGGCCGGCTGCGCGCCCGGCGCGTCCTGAGCCCAAGACCACGAACGCGGGGCGAGGAACGCCCACCCCGCGAGGAGCCCCGATCCGACGAGTCGCATTCCGTTGAAACCCTTCACTCCACCACCTCCTGGTAGGCGGCCAGCCGCGCCGCGCGAAATGACTCAAACCGCCCTTCGTCGATGGCGCACCGCATATCGGCCATGAGCGTCAGATAGAACGACAGATTGTGGAGGGTGTTCAAGCGGGATGCCAGGGTTTCCTTGGACACGAACAGGTGCCGCAGATACGCGCGGGAGAAACGCCGGCACGTGTAGCACCCGCACGCCGGATCGAGGGGCCGGTCGTCGGTCGCGTACTCGGCGTGCTTGATGACGACCCGGCCGCGACTCGTGAACAGCCATCCGGTCCTCGCATGCCGTGTCGGCATGACGCAATCGAAGAGATCGATACCGCGCGCCACTCCCTCGATCAGGTCCTCGGGCGTTCCCACCCCCATCAGGTAGCGCGCCTGCGCGGCCGGCAGCATCGGCGCGACCTGCTCGATCACGCGCGCCATCTCGTCCTTGGATTCGCCGACCGACAGCCCGCCGATCGCGTAGCCGTCGAACTCCAGGGCCACGGTCTCGCGCGCGGCCTCCTCCCGCAGATCGGGAAACAGCCCCCCCTGCACGATGCCGAAGAGCGCCGACGGGGTCGCGCGCAACGCCTCCCGGCACCGCCGCGCCCACCGGACCGTTCGGCGCATCGCGCGCTCCGCGTCCTCGCGGGTCGTATCGTGGCCGACGCATTCATCGAACGCCATCACCACGTCGGCGCCCAGCGCGTCCTGGATCTCGATGGACAGTTCGGGGGTCATCAGGTGGACCGACCCGTCCAGGTGCGACTGGAAGTACGCGCCGTCATCGCTGACTCGACGCAGCGCCGCCAGGCTGTACACCTGAAAGCCGCCGCTGTCGGTGAGGATCGGGTGATCCCAGCCCATGAAGCGGTGCAGCCCGCCTCGATCGGCGATGAGCCGGTGCCCCGGGCGGAGGTAGAGGTGGTAGGCGTTGGCGAGGATCATCTGCACCCCCAGCCCCTCCAGATCGTCCGGCGTCATCGTCTTCACGGTGGCCTGGGTGCCGACGGGCATGAACGCCGGCGTCTCCACGGCGCCGTGGGGGGTCGTCAGACGGCCCCGACGCGCTCCGCCTAGCGGATCGGTTGCCCGCAACTCGAAGGCCATTACATCCGTTCCGGGGCGGAGACGCCCAGAATCGAGAGCGCGTTGCGGAGCACCACCCCCACCGCCGCGACCAGGGCGAGCCTCGCCGTGGTCAGACGGTGATCGTCGGTGATGATGCGGTGCTTGTAATAGTAGGCGTGGAACTGTCCGGCGAGCTCCTGGAGGAAGTAGGCCAGCCGGTGGGGCTCGAACGCAAGCGCCGCCTCCTGGAGGGCGTCGGGATACGCCGCCAGAGTCTTGAGCACGCTCAGCTCCTCCGGCAGGACCAGCCCCGAGAGGTCGCGCTCCGCGATGGGACGCCAGCGGAGGCCCTGTTCCTCCGCCGTCCGCAGGACGCCCGCCGTCCGCGCGTGGGCGTATTGAATGTAGTAGACGGGGTTCTCGGACGACTGCTCCTTGGCGAGTTCGAGATCGAACTCCATCGGGCTGTCCAAACGGCGCATCTGAAACGTCAACAGCGCGGCGTCGCGTCCCACCTCTTCGATCACGTCGCGCAGGGCGATGAACGTGCCGGTCCGCTTCGACATGGGCACCGGCTTGCCCTTGCGCACCACCGTGACCAACTGGCCGATCTCGACGCGAAGCCGCTCGTCCGGATACCCCAACGCCCGAACGAGCGCCCGAATCCGCCCGACGTAGCCGTGGTGGTCGGCTCCCCAGAGATCGACCACCACGTCGAATCCCGAGGTCAGTTTCTTGTGGTGGTACGCGAGGTCCGACGCGAGGTAGGTCCACTCC
>Ga0154928_109_pt1 | contig 13070 bp, 12 predicted proteins | sample RifCSPhighO2_01_FD_105896 | JGI IMG/M metagenome (GOLD analysis project Ga0154928, IMG submission 105896) | Nitrospirae bacterium RIFCSPHIGHO2_01_FULL_66_17 | reverse complement strand
CCGCTGCGGGCGCTGGCGCAGGCGGTGACCGTCGAGACGCGCGAGCTGCCCGCGGGGGGCGAGGCGCTGCGCGTCGTCGTCTATCGACCCGCGCGGCCGTGCGCGACGCTGGTGCTCAACGGCGGCTTCGTGCCCGAATCGACCGACGATCCCCGGCTGCAAAATTTCGCCTCCGCGCTGGCCGAGACGGGGTTTCTCGTGATCACCCCCGATTATCCCGCCGTCCGCGAGCTTGCGTTCACCCCGACGACGATCGATCAGATCCGCGACGTGATCCGAGCCGTCCGGGCCGAGCGGGACCTGGGCGGCGACGGGCCGCTCGCGATGATCGGCCTGAGCTACATGGCCACGCTGAGCCTCAAGGCCGCGCTCCGGCCGGAGATCGAGTCGCCGCCGGATTACCTTGGCGTGTTCGGCGGGTACGAGGATTTCACTGACCTCATGCACGACGTGTTTCGGGAGGAATACCGCTTCGGCGAGACCGGCGTGCCGGTGGACCCGTACGGCCGGTTCCTGGTCGTGCGGTCGATGGTGGACTATTTCGATCCGCCCACGGACGAGCGGGCGCGCATCCGCGAGTTGGCCCTGTGGTGCGGCCAGAAGCGCGAGCCCGAGATTGTCGAGGAGGCTGCGTCGCGCCTCTCGCCCAGGGGGCGCAAGGCGTTCGAGGCGCTGCGGGCGTTCGACCCCGCGCGGTCGCCCGACCTGTGGCGCACGATGCTGCACGACCACCGGGGCGCGAGCGAGGCGCTCTCGGTGCGGGAGCCGCCCGAGCGGCTTCGCAGTCGGCTCTTCATCCTTCACAGCGCCTACGATCACGTTCTGCCGTACACGCACAGCGTGCGGCTCCACGCGCGCTTTCCCTCCTCGGACCTTGTGCTGACGACGTTGTTCACCCACGTCAACCCGCGTCTGAATCCGTTGACCGCGCTCTCCCACGCGCGGGAGCTGTGGAAGCTGCTGCGCGTGTTTCATCGCCTGATGGCCGTCCGGGAGTAGCGCAGCCGGGGCGGGGCGGCGGGCGTTGCGTTTGGGCGCCGCGGTGCACTATCATCGGTTCGACGCGCGCTGTGGCAAGAAGACGCGTCAACGAGTCGAATAGGAGGAGAGCGGCGATGACCGAGACGACGGGACGACGCGCGGTGACGGCTGGACGGACGGCGGGCCTTGCCGCGCTTGTCGCCGCGGCGTGGATGCTCTCCGCCTGTTCGCGCGCGGAGCCGCCGGCCGTCGCTCCGGGCGTCGCGATCGGCGATCCCCCCGCCGAGTTTGCCGATGGCCAGCGACTCTTCCTCTTCCACTGCGCGCGGTGCCACGGCCCCGGCGGCGCGGGCACGGGACACGGGCCCCCGTTCCTCTCGAAGATCTACGAGCCGTCCCATCACGGCGACGCGAGCTTTCTGATGGCGGTCCGGCGGGGCGTGTCCGCGCACCACTGGCGATTTGGCGACATGCCGCCGATTCCCGGCGTGTCCGACGACGACGCGGCCCGCATCGTCGCCTACATCCGCTGGGCGCAGCGGCAGGCCGGCATCACGTAATCATCTTACGGGACGGGGGACGCCGATGCCCGGATTCCTGATTCGCTGGCTCATCAACGCGGTCGCGCTTCTCATGATCAGCCGCGTCATCCGCGGCATCGAGGTGGAGGGCGTGGTCGCCGCGCTGGCGGCGGCCGCCGTGTTGGGGATTTTCAACGCGGTCCTCCGACCGATCCTCCTGATCCTGACCCTCCCCCTCACCCTGCTGACCCTCGGCCTCTTCGCGCTCGTCCTCAACGGCTTCATGCTGTACCTGGCGGGGACGGTGGTCAGGGGCTTTGCGGTGCACGGATTTTGGGCGGCGGTGTTCGGGGCGCTGCTGTTGAGCCTGGTCAGCGGGCTGACGAACGCCTTCATCAACGACCGGGGGCGATTCGACGTGGTGGCGATCCGGATGGCGAACCGCCGACGCGGGGGCGAGCCCCGATGAACGGCGCCGTCTCGCGCCCCATCAGCCGTCGGCGCGTGCTGGGCGCGGCCGGGGCGATCGTCCTTGGCGCCGGTCTTCCGCGTCCGGCCGAAGCCGGCGCGTTCTTCTGGGGCCGGCTGTTCTCGGTGCCGCCGCGCGACACCCCGTTCATCACGCCCAACGATCAGTTCTATCGCGTCAACTACAGCGACCATTCGCTGGAAGCGGGCGCGAATTTGCGGCTCGACCGGTGGTCGCTTGCCGTGTCCGGCGCCGTGGAGCGGCCGATCCGATTGCGGTATGCCGACGTGCTCGAACAGCGGGTGGCGGAGCGCATGGTCACGCTGCAGTGCATCGACAACGAGCCCGGCGGGAGCCTGATGAGCAACGCGCTCTGGGGTGGATTCCCGCTCGCGGGCCTGTTGGCGCGCGCCGGGCCGTCGGACGCCGCGCGCGACGTGGTGTTCCGCGGCGCCGATGGCTACCATGACAGCATCACGTTCGAGCGCGCGATGCGGGGCGACGTGCTGCTCGCGCACTCGATGAACGGGGTGAGCCTGCCGCGGGATCACGGGTATCCGCTGCGCGCCGTCGTCCCCGGCCTGTTCGGGATCAAGAACGTGAAGTGGCTCACCGAGATCGAGGTGGTCGAGCACGATCACCGGGGGTACTGGCAGGAGCGCGGGTGGACCGACGACGGGGCGATGCCGGTCACCTCGCGGATCGACCAGCCGGGCCACTACCAATTGCTGCGCGTGGCGCGGCAGCTCGTGCGGGGCATCGCGTTCGGCGGGTCGCACGGCATCGCGCGGGTGGAACTGAGCGCCGACGGCGGCGCGACGTGGCGCGAGGCGGCGTGGGCGCCGTCGCCGCCCGACGCGTGGGTGCCGTGGACGTACGAGTGGACGGCGCCCGCGCCCGGCGCGCACACGCTCGTGGTGCGCGCGCAGGGGCGCGACGGGGTCCGGCAGCGATCGGAAATCGGGCGCGCGTATCCCGCCGGCACGTCGGGGGTGCACACCATCGTCGCGTTGGTGAAAGCCGTCTAGGAGCCTGTCCATGAATGGCCATCTGCGGCGTTGTCGCTTCGGAATCCCTCCTCACGTACGACTCAGTACGCTCCGGGGGGATTCCTCGCTCCGCCTTGCATCTGACCATTCCTGAACAGGCTCCAACACCTAAATACTTGGACACACTCCTAAAGGAGATGGGATGGAGCCCGCGGCCGACGGTCTGGACTTTGTAACCATCGAGGGCTTGGTGGCGTACGGTGAGGCGCTGGCCCGCCGGGCGCCGACGGTCGAGGGCGTGGAGCGCCTGCCGCCGCCCGCGCCGTCGGCCGATCGCGTCTCGCGCGCGCGCGACGCGACGGCGCGCGTCCGGGCGTTCGTCGGTCGCGTCCAGGCCGGGTGCGCGGACGCCGACGCCTACCAGGCGGCAAGACGCGCCCTCCTGGCCGACGCGTGCGGCGGGGACGCCCTCGTCTTCTTCGCCGCGTGGAACCGCGCGCTCGCCGAGGGCGGCCTCGCGCCGCTCCTGCGCGTGCCCATCGGCCGGGTCGTCAAGCCGACCAGCCGACGCCCGGTGGCCATCGTGCCGCGGGCGCACCTCACGCCGCAGTTGGCCGAGGACCGGATCGTGCTCGACCTCGGCGACGACCGGTTCTGGCTGCTGCCCCGCGATCTGAAGGGGCGCACGCTGCTGTTCGCGCTGCGGCACGGCGTCTCGCGCGTCGAGAGCGGGACCCATCGCGTCGGACGGCGGCTGGCCAACGTGCTCGACCCGGAGCGCGGCATTCCCAAAGCCGACGCGGTAGGCGCGGCGCTCGCCCGGATGGTCGGCGTGGTTGGGCGCCAACTGGACTTTCTGCGCCTGCCCAACTACCTCGACCCCGGCGCATTTACGCACGCCGTCAGCCGCAGCCCCAATACCCGGCAGCTCTTCGAGCGCGTCGCGTCGGCGCTCGCGCCCGGCGCCGGTCCGCCGCGGTTCGAGGTCGATCCCGCGCTGGAATCGCAGGACTTCGGGTGGGCCAGCGGCCTCGAAAAGGCGGTCGAGGCGGACGAGGCCGCGCGCGCGTTCGGCGTCGACGCCAAGACCGCCAAGCGCCTGCTCAAGCATCCCCTGTACAGCTATCCCGGCGGGCATTCGTTCTTTGACCTCTACGTCGACGTCGTCGACGGGTTCCACCGGATCGGCCGGGTGCGCCAGGGCGGCGTCGCGTGCCTGTACACGCACAGCTCTACCCTGCGCGCGCTCGTGATCTACCTCGACCCGCGGCCGTTCCGCGAGGCGTTCGGCGAGTTCGGCGAGTACAAGGAGGGGCAGGACAACGTGGTGTTACTGACGTTCGAGCACGACCGGTTGTCCGGCTACTCCACGGCGGTCGGGCTGTCCGCCAGGGAGCGCGCCGCGCGCGACGTCTGGGCGACCGTGGAGCGCGAGCGGCGCGACCGCGTGACCCTCGCGCCCGGACGGATCAGGCAACTGGTCGCCCTGGTGTCGGGCGGCGATTTCGCGGGCGCCGGGGCCGCGCTCAAGGAGCTGCGCGCGACCGGCGATCGGCTGGGGCTCGCGGTCCACTTCGTGCGGCACGGATTTCTCGGGCTCGCCAACAACTGGATCGAGCGCGTGTCCGAGCAGGCCACGCGCGGGATGGCGAACCAGGCCAGCAGCCCCGTCGGGAGCAGCCGCTTCGAGGATTTCAAGGACGAGCGGGTGCAGCAGGCCGCGATGCGCCACGTCGAGCCGTACGTCCGGGACGGGGCCCTGGTCGTGATCGGGGGGGACGGCAGCCTGCGCGGGGCGCGCGCGGTCTTCGAGGGGTTCGGCGTCCAGGTGGTCGGGATCCCCGGCACGATCGACAACAACCTCGCGGCCACGACCTCGCTCGGGTTTCACTCGGCGGTCGCGCTCGCCAACCAGTCGCTCGAATCGTTGAAGGCCACGAGCGCGGCGATGGGCAGCGTGTTCTTCGTCGAGGTGATGGGCGCGGGGTCCGGCCATCTGGCGCTGGCCTGCGCGTATCAGGCCCGCGCGGAGGGCCTGCTGGTCAACGAGTACCCGGACCCCGACGCCTACATCGACGATGCGATCCTGGGGACGCTCCGGCGGACGCTCGGCGTGCCCAACAAGAGCCACCTGTTTGTCGTGGCGGAGCGGACGCCGCACCGCCACCACCCGGACGGGGGCGTGCACGGCCTGGTCGAGTACGTGGTCCGGGCAATCGCGGACTGGCCGCAGCTCCAGGCCGGGCCCGACCGGTATCCCCTGAGCGTCGCGACGAAGGCGACGATCCTCGGCCACACGCTGCGCGGCGCCCCGCCCGTTCCCCAGGACAAGGCCCTCGCCCAGTTGTTTGCCTACGAAGCGATCCGCCGCCTGGTGGAGGAGCCCGCCGCGGTCGTGGGCGGGATGCTGGCGTCCCACGGCGACGGCGCGGTGTCCGTCGTGCCCCTGCACGCGGTGGCGCCCAAGCCGTTCGACTGGGCGGTCTTCGCCCGCATGCACGGCACCGAGTTGCCGGCGCCGGGCGCGTCGTAGGCGCCCCCCCGCGCCGCCCCCGTTCACTTCCCCCCTGCCGCGTGATACCACTTGACAGGGTGACCATACTAAGTATACTTACTACCGTTTTGACACGCATTCCGTCACGGGTTGTCGGTGAGGTCATGGTGCAGTCGCGGCAGCGTTCCTACAAAGCGAAAGAAATCTGCGAGACCTTCGACATCTCGAAGGCCACGCTGTTTCGGTGGGAGCGCGAGGGTCTCATCACGAACGTGGGGCGGGATTGGCGGAACTGGCGATTGTACACCGAGCGGAACCGCCGCGAGATCGAGCGACTGATCAGGCGGCGTAACGACCGCCGGTAACCGGGAGTCGATCGATGTGGTTTCAACGAGCGCAGCCGGTCATCGGGCTTGACATCGGGTCCAGCGCCATCAAGCTGCTGCAACTCACATCCTCCAAGAAGGGCTACGCGCTCGAAAAGTTCGGGATCAAGACGATCGACCCCGAGCTGATCGTCGACGGGGCGGTGATGGACGCCGGCCGCGTTGTCGACGCGGTCAAGGAACTCCTGCGCGAGCAGGCGGTCAAGACCAAGGACGTCGTCATCTCCGTGTCGGGCCACTCGGTGATCGTCAAGAAGATCAACCTGCCCCCGATGACCGAGGACGAGCTCGAAGAGTCGATCAAGTGGGAAGCGGAGCAGTACATCCCCTTCGACGTCAACGACGTCAATCTTGACTTCCACATTCTGCCGAATCCCGATGCGGGCGGCGAGGGGAAGGACACGATGGCCGTCGTGCTGGTCGCCGTGAAGAAGGATCGGCTGTCCGAATACACCGCACTCGTGATGGAAGCGGGGCTCAACCCGGTCGTGGTGGACGTCGACGCATTCACGCTGGAGAACGTCTACGGGATCGGGTACGAGCCGTCGGGGTCCGAGGTGTCGGCGCTGGTGAACATCGGGGCCAGCGTGATGAACATCCACATCGTCAAGGGCGGAAACTTTTCCTTTACGCGCGACATCTCCACCGGCGGCAACAAGTACACCGAGATGATCCAGCGCGACCTCAACGTGGGCTACGAGGCGGCCGAGCGGGCGAAACGCGGGGAGAGCGTCGAGGGCGTCGCCCCGGAGGCGCTCGCCGAGGTGATCAACACGATGAACGGGGAACTGGCGGCGGAGATCGGCCGGTCGTTCGACTATTTCCGGTCCACCTCCACGCAGGAAACCATCGACCGCGTGTATTTGAGCGGGGGGACGGCCAAGATCACGGGCCTGGCGCCGTTCATGAGCGAGCGGTTGGGGGTGCCGGTGGAGATGCTCGATCCGTTTCGGCACATCGAGGTCAACCCCAAGATCGTCGATCCCGACCTGCTCGCCGCGGTGGGGCCTCAGGCGAGCGTCGTGGTCGGCCTCGCGATCCGCAGGCCGGGCGATCGATGATCAAGATCAACCTCCTCGGCGGGGGGCGTGCCAAGAAAGCGCGCAAGCGGATCGAGATCCCCTTTCAGATGGCGGGGGTGATCGGGGGCGTCGTGCTCCTCTTCGGCGGGATGGGGGCCTACTGGTGGTACCTGTCCAGCACGGTCTCCACCCTGACGCAGCAGACCGTGACCCTCAACCAGGAACTCGCGGCCCTCAAGGTCAAGGTCAAGGAGGTCGAGGATTTCGAGAAGAACAAGAAGACCTTCGAGGAGAAGATCGGCATCATCCAGCAGTTGCGGAAGAACCAGAGCGGCCCGGTCCACTTGTTGGAAGAGATCAGTAAAAGTTTGCCCGACCGGGTGTGGCTGGTTTCGATGAGCGAGCAGGGCGGGAAGATCGACCTGGACGGCAAAGCCGTGACCAACGCCGAGATCGTGGACTTCATCAACAACCTCAAGGCGTCGCGCTACATGTCGGATATCCAGTTGATCGAGTCGCGACAGGTGTCCGAGGGCGGGATCCCGGTGTATAGTTTCAAGCTGAAGTGCACCATGGTGCTCTGAGGACCGATGGCGCTCGAGCTCAACCTCAACGCGATCAAAGCCCTGCCGACCTACCAGAAGGCCCTGATGGGGGGGATCCTGGCGGTCGCCGTCGTGGCCCTGTTTTTCGTGTTCATCGCGAAGCCCAAAATCGACGAAATTGACAGGCTCGATCTACAGATCGCGCAGCTCAACAACGAGATCCAGGTCAACCAGGCCAAGGCGCGCCGCCTCGACGAACTGAAGCGGGAGAACGCCGAGCTCGAGCACCAACTGGCGGTGTTGAAGGAGCAGCTTCCGCCGGAGTCGGAGGTCGCCAGTCTCTTGAAACAGGTTTCCGACCTGGGCATCAAGACCGGCCTGGACTTCAAGCTCTGGAGGCCGTCGGAGCGCCGGCCGGGGGCGTCCGGCCTCTACACCGAGATCCCGGTCGACGTGGAGGTGGCCGGCGGTTACCACGCGGTCGCCGCGTTCTTCGACCGCATCGGGAAGCTGCCCCGCATCGTCAACGTGTCCGGCCTGAAGATGACCAACCCCAAGACGGACAAGGGCCGGCTGATGATCCAGACGACGTTTCGCGCCACCGCGTTCGCGGCGATGGACGCGGCCGCCCAACCGCCGGCGGCCGCTCCGCCGCCCGCCAAGCCTGGGAGCCAGGGTGCGTGACCGGTTTCCAAGAGGTCGAATCGGGCTGTGGGGGCTCGTTGCCGCCGCGGGGTGGAGCGCGTTGATCGCGGTCGCGGGCTCCGATGCGGCCCCGCTGCCGGCGGCCGCGCCGCCCGCGCCGCCGGTTCAGGCCGCGGCGACGGAGGCCGCGCCGGCGGCGCTCCAGGCCGATGCGTACTCGTACAACCCAGCCGGTCGCCGCGATCCGTTTCAATCGCTCATCGTGACCAGCGGCAAGAAGAGCATGGAGTTTCTTCCGCCGCTGCAGCGGCGGGAGGTCTCGGAACTCAAATTGGTGGCGGTCGTGTGGGGCAGCCTGGGGACCTACGGCCTGCTCGAGATGCCGGACGGCAAGGGATACGCCGTGAGAATCGGGACGCCGGTGGGACCCAATCATGGCGTGGTCAAACGGATTACTGCGAAGGATCTCACCGTGGTCGAGCGCTACGTCGATTTCTTCGGGGAAACACGGACGCGGGACATTGTGCTGGAGCTGCGAACCCGCGAGGAGGGTTTGGAATGAAGCCGATCGGATTCGTCGGAATCCTGTGCGCCGGGGTGCTGGCCGGGTGCGCGATGCAACCTACCCAGGTCAAACCTCCCGAGGCGGGGCCGGTGGTCACGGTCACCGACGTGAGCGTCACGGACCTTGCCGAGACGACGCGCGTCATGCTCACCGCGGATGGGCCGTTGTCGTACACCACGTTCAAGCTGGAGGAGCCGCTTCAGCTCATCGTCGATCTTGCGGACACCAACCTGGGTGCGTTTGCCGGTCCGCGCGATGTCGGCCTCGATCCCGTCAAGGCGATTGTGGCGGAGCAAACAGGTGAGACCGGAAAGGTCGCGCGCCTGAGTCTGATGCTCTCGCGGTCCGCCGACTATCAGATCCACCGCGACGACGAGCGCACGCTGCTGATCGATTTCGCGAAGGAGTCCCCGGCTCCGGTGCCGGTCGAACCGCCAGTCGCCCAGGAGGTCGCACCCCCCGCGCCCGCGCCGCCTGCCGAGCCCCAGCGTCCCGCGGCAGTTGCGCCGTCCCATCCCCGGGTCACGGCGGTGCGCATCGTGCCTAAACCGACGTTTGTGGACGTGCAAATCGAAGCCGATGGTCCGCTCGAGCCGCCCAAGGTGTTTGCCGTCGGCGGCAATCGGCTGGTGGTGGATCTCCCGAACGCCCGCAGCGCGGTGAAGCTGACCACTGTCAAGGCCGCGGCCAACACGCTCGTCCGCCAGGCCCGGATCGGCCAGCATCGCGATCCGATGAAGGTGAGGGTGGTGATCGACCTGAAGAAGGCCGTGAAACATACCGTGGACGAGCGCGGGAAGCGCCTCACGGTGCGTCTGGCGCGCGCGCAAATCGCCGCGCCGGCCCCCGCCGCGGCAACGCCGCCCCCGGTGTCTCAACCGGTGGCGACGGGCCCCGCGGCGGAGAGCGTGGCCACTCCGGCCGTTCCGGCCCCTCCCGTGCCGGCGGCTCCGCCGCCGGCCGCCCCGGCGCCCGTGGCGTCCGGCGGCAAGACGTTGGGGGCCGAGGGCTACACGGGTCGAAAGATTTCGCTCGACTTCCAGGACGCCGAGGTCAGCAATATCTTGCGGTTGATCGCCGACGTCAGCGGCCTCAACATGGTGGTCGGCGAGGAGGTCAAGGGCAAGGTGACGCTGAAGCTGTTCAACGTGCCGTGGGATCAGGCCCTCGACATCGTGCTGAAGTCCAGGGGACTCGGCCAGATGCGCGAAGGGAACATCATCCGGATCGATTCGAACGCGAACATCGCCAAGCAGCAGGACGAGGCTGCCAAGGCGAAGGAGGCCCAGGTCAAGGCCGAGGATCTCAAGACCCTGATCATTCCCATCAACTACGCCAAGGCCGCCGATCTCTCGACGACGTTGAAGAAGAACCTCAGCTCGCGGGGCGATCTGACCGTGAACGAGGCCACCAACAGCCTGATCGCCAAGGACGTGCCGCAGAACATCGCCGACATCCAACAGTTGATCAAGCTCCTCGATCTGCCGACCCCGCAGGTGTTGATCGAGACCCGGATCGTCCAGGCCAACACGAATTTCGCGCGTGACCTCGGGATCCAATGGGGAGCCTCCGGCAAAGATACGTTTGGGGCGAATCAACTCGCGCTGAACGCCGGACCCGGCACCGGCGATCTGGTGGGGGCGCAGGTGCCCAACTTCGCCGTCAACCTGCCCGCGAGCGGGGGGGCCGGTTCGATCGGCAACGTGGGGTTCACGCTGGGGCGTCTCACGGGGCTCAATCCCTTCAATCTGGATGTTCGATTGTCGGCGGGCGAGGCGTCGGGTGAGACCAAGATCATTTCCAGCCCCCGGATCGTGACGTTGGATAATCGAGAGGCGGTGATCCAGCAGGGGGATTCCATCCCGTTCGAGACCGTGTCCAACAGTGGGACGCAGACGCAGTTCATCGACGCGACGCTCAACCTGACCGTCACGCCCCACATCACGCCCAACGGCAGTGTGATCATGAAGATCAAGGCCACCAAGAATGCGATCGGCGATTTTCGGTCGCGTCTCGGGGCCCCGAGCATCAGCAAGCGCGAGGCGACCACCGAGGTCATGGTCCAGGACGGCGAGACCACGGTGATCGGCGGCATTTTCGAGAACACCAAATCCGAGTCGGAAACCGGCGTCCCCTGGCTGGCCAAGATCCCCGGACTGGGGTGGCTCTTCAAACGCCAGAGCGTCAGCGATCAGAACCGTGAATTGCTCATCTTTATTACGCCCACCATCGTTAAAAAGACTTAGGAGCTTCCTCGGTGGCCGGATCTGGGAATCATCTCATCCTCGTCGGCTCCGCGGGCGCAGGCAAGACAACGATTGGTCGCCGCCTGGCGAAGGAATTGGGGCTGAAGTTCGTCGATACCGACAGCCTGATCGAACAAACGGCGGGTCGGTCGATCGTCGAGATTTTCCGTGCCGAAGGAGAGCCAAGGTTTCGCGCCTTGGAACGCCGCATCATTGACCGCGTGGTCAAAGGTGCTCGCCAGGTGATCTCGACCGGTGGCGGAGCGATCCTGGATCCTGTCAATCGGGCTCGGTTAAACCGCGCGGGGCTCACGATCTGGCTCCAAGCGCGCCCGGACGTTGCGGCGGCGCGCCTCGATCGTGCGACGGATCGTCCCTTATTGGGACAAGGGAATCGACCTCAAGCCATCGCCGCATTGCTTCGGGAACGGGAAGCGTACTATCGCGAGGCGCTCCTGCATGTCGAAACCTCCGATCGGACCACGGGCGAAGTCGTAGCCAGCGTCCTTCACCACCTCCGCCCCGCGTCGACCAGCGTGTCGGTGACGGCTGGTCAAAATACATATGACGTCGAAATCGGGTGGGAGACGCTTCCGCGGGTGGGGGAGCGGCTCGCCGCGTTGGGGCGCCGCGGGAGGGTGGGGGTGATCACCAACTCCCGCGTCACCGCACTCTATGCAGGGTCCGTCATACGCAGTCTGCGAGCCGCCGGGTTCCACCCGTTTCTCGTGACGATTCCGGACGGCGAACGATATAAGACGTTGCGCTCAGCGAGCCGTGTCTATGATGAATTGGTCGGGCGGCGATTCGAGCGAGGGGATACGATTCTGGCGCTTGGGGGTGGAGTGATCGGCGACGTGGCGGGATTTGTCGCGGCGACCTATCTTCGCGGGGTGGCGTACGTGCAAGTGCCGACGACGGTCGTGGCGCAGGTCGATTCGAGTATCGGAGGAAAGACCGGGGTCGATCATCCTCTTGGCAAAAATCTCATTGGAGCGTTTCACCATCCGATTCTGGTGTGCTCCGACGTCTCGACCTTGTCTACCTTGCCGCGGCGAGAGCTGGTTGCCGGCCTGGCCGAGGTCGTCAAATATGGAGTGATTGCGGACGCGTCATTTTTTGCGTTTGTCGAGGATCACGCCGAGGCCATCTTGGGCGGAGTACCGGACGTGTTGACCGAGGTGGTGCGGCGGTCCGTCGTGATCAAAGCGGACATCGTCAAACAGGATGAGCGTGAAACCGGGCTCCGGAAAATTCTCAACTATGGGCATACGGTGGGACACGTCGTGGAGACGTGTACGGGGTACGCCACATACCGACATGGCGAGGCGGTGGCCATCGGGATGGATTTCGCCGCGCGACTGGCTCAGGACCTGGGCCTGTGTGATGAAAACCTGGTACGCCGCCAGCGCGGGTTGCTGGAGAGGCTCGGTCTGCCCTGCGCGTTGCCGCCCATTCGTCCGTCGCGAGTGATCCGGAGCATGTCGCTCGATAAGAAAGTCAGGCAAGGGCGTATCCACTTTGTCCTCCCGCAAGGCTTCGGGCGAGTGAAAGTCGAGCCGGTGGCCTCTGAGAGAATTCTTGCCACGTGGAGGAGGGCGACCGTTGCCAAGAAGGGGCTGAACGGTATACTTACCGAGCGGCACCGTGCCGGGGCGTCGCCTCATTAACACACGGAATGGCGTGATCTGCGGGATGCGCAAAAGGAGGTCAGGGTGAACACAATGGGACCGATGCTGCGTGGGGCCGTTTACCTGTTGTTCGCGATTGTGCCCCTGGCCGGTTGCGGAGACGACACGGCGGCAGATGGCACGACGGTTGTCGCCCCCGGGGATACCACCGTCTCATATTTCAGCAGCGGTGGCGGTGTAAATCGTCAGACGTCGGCACCCCTCGAATTCCAGGTTTCCGATGCGAAGGGAAATCCGGTGCCGGGAGTAAAGGTTCGGTTCTTCGCCGGTGGGAGGGTGTATGCGCTGAGCGATCGAGCCGGGACCGTTCTTACCCCAACGGATATGGCGTTTTTCGAAACCACCACGGATGACCGGGGAATGTCGCCGACCGATATCTACGCGTGGTGGAGTGTGCCGGTCTGCGATTTGACGGCCGATGTGACGGCAAGCGGAACGGTCAAAGCCACTGTTGGCGTGGCGTCCGCCAATTGGACGGTCAATATTACCGTGAAGAAGCCGACAGGCACTGCTCCC
>Ga0154928_102_pt6 | contig 13424 bp, 13 predicted proteins | sample RifCSPhighO2_01_FD_105896 | JGI IMG/M metagenome (GOLD analysis project Ga0154928, IMG submission 105896) | Nitrospirae bacterium RIFCSPHIGHO2_01_FULL_66_17 | reverse complement strand
GGATGACGGGCCTGCGGGGCGCTCCGCAAGCGAGGATGGGCCCACCAGGACTCGAACCTGGGACCAACCGGTTATGAGCCGGCAGCTCTGACCAACTGAGCTATGGGCCCCACCGAGCTTGCTGAGCCGAACGCAGGCGCCGCTTTCCCGCGCCGAGGCTCGGTATCTCTTGACGTCGATTTTACCCCTCCACAAAACTTTTCAACCGCCGGCTCCGGCTCGGGTGCCGCAGCTTCCGGAGCGCCTTCGCCTCGATCTGGCGGATCCGCTCGCGGGTGACCGCGAAATCCTGCCCCACCTCCTCCAGCGTGTGATCGGTGGTCTCGCCGATGCCGAACCGCTTGCGCAACACCTTCTCCTCGCGCGGCGTCAGCGTGTTGAGCACGTTGCCGATCTGCCGCTGGAGATCGTAGCGAATCGTCGCTTCGAGGGGCGAGGCCACCCGCTTGTCCTCGATAAAATCCCCGAGGTGGCTGTCCTCCTCCTCGCCGATCGGCGTTTCCAGCGAAATCGGCTCCTTCGCGATCTTCAGGATCTTGCGGACCTTGTCCAGCGAAAGATCCATCTTCTCGCCGATCTCCTCGGGCAGCGGCTCCCTCCCCAGTTCCTGCACCAACAGCCGGGACGTGCGGATCAGCTTGTTGATCGTTTCGATCATGTGGACGGGGATGCGGATCGTGCGGGCCTGGTCGGCGATCGCGCGCGTGATGGCCTGACGGATCCACCAGGTGGCGTAGGTCGAGAACTTGTAGCCGCGGCGGTATTCGAACTTGTCGACCGCCTTCATGAGGCCGATGTTGCCCTCCTGAATCAGGTCGAGGAACTGCAACCCGCGATTCGTGTACTTCTTGGCGATGCTGACGACGAGCCGGAGATTCGCTTCGACCAGCTCCCCCTTCGCCCGCTTGATCTTGTAATCGCCGTGATCGAGCTGCCGGATCGCCTCCTTGAGCTCCTCGGCGGAGACGGCCGCTTCCATCTCGCTCGTGCGGATGATTCGGAGCGCGTTCCGGTAACTCTTTTCGATCCGGGACAACTCCTCCTCGCCCAGGTCCGTCTTTTTCTGGAGCGCCTTGCAGGCGCGGGGGTTGTGCTTCACCCGGCGGAAGATCAGGAGCGGCTCCTCCTCGGGATGCCCCAACTGCCGCCGGATCTGCGCCATCTCGCGTTCGGACCGCGCCACGTCATTGGCCAGGGCTTTGAGCCGCTTGACCACCTCATCGAGCAGGCGGGGCTGAAGGTTCAAGGCCTCCATCTTCACCACCAGGCGATCCTTGGTCTCCTTCACCAGCGCCTTCATCTTGCGCCGCCTTGCCTGGTCGCCGCCGGCCCGCTTCCACCGGATCGTCACCAGGCTCAGCTCTTTGTAGAGCGAGCGAATCCCGCTCATCATCTGCAGAAGCTTGGCCTTCAATTCCGAGGTGTCGCGATCGCTCCCCTCCTGGTCCGCGAGCTCGTCCTCGAACGCGACGACCAGATCTCCGACCCCGATGGCGTCCTGCGTGAGCAACTCGCCGCGCGACAGGACCTGCTTCACCGTCATCGGCATGCCGAAGACGATCGAGGTCACCTCGCGCTTGCCCTCCTCGATGCGCTTGGCGATCTCGATCTCGCCCTCCCGGCTCAGCAGGTGGACGCTGCCGATCTCCTTCAAATAGAGGCGGACCGGGTCGTCGGTGCGGCTGAGGATGCCGGGCGTGAGGTCGATCTCCTTCTCCTTCTCGTCCTCCAGGAATTCCTCGCCCAGCTCCTCGCCTTCCTCAACCTCCTCCACCTCATCCTCGGATTCCGCGAGCGGCGGGAAGCGCCCCTCCTCGGCCGAGTCCACGACCTCGATGTCCATCTCGCCGAACATCACCATCAGATTGTCGAGCTGCTCGGACGACAGGACGTCCGCGGGCAGCGCGTTGTTCAACTCATCGTAGGTGAGAAACCCCTTCTCCTTGCCCAGCGAGATGAGGTGCTTGACCTCGTCGAGCTTATCGTCTTTGGACATCGAATCTCCCACCCACTACCCTCCCACGGCCCGCGCAGGGACCTGCTTGGCTTCCCGCAACCGCTCGATGGCCTGCTTCAGACGGTGTTGTTCCTGCTGTAACTCGATGACGCGCTCAGCCTTCAGTTCGAGTTCGGTGATCGTCCGGGTGATGTCCTGCATCCGGACGTCCAGGCATCGGATCTCCATTTCCGTCACGCAATCGTCCACCTCCTTGTCCGCCTCTTCGTCGGCCCATCCGAACACCGCCAATTCCGCGATCGCCCGGGCCGCGTCCTCCCGTCCCTCCGCCAGCGCCCACACCGTCGATGCCGAGGCGGGCGAGGCGTCGAGCGGCCCCTCGGACGCAGCCGACGAACACACCAGCTCGGCCACCTCCCGGAGCACCGGATCGGTGAAGGCGGAGGTCCCCAGCGCCCGCACGCGCCCCAGTCCGAGCCGACCCTGCACCAGGGCCGCCGCGACGACCAGCTCGGCGCGAGGCCGCGGCGACGAAGGGGCCAGCGGTCGGGCCGGCGGCGCACGGCGGACGCCCTCCGCGCCCGATCGGTCACGAGACCGGTGGCCGGCCAGGGCGTCCCGGAGCGACGCATCGCTCACCTGGAGCCGGTCGGCGAGCCACCCGCGGTAGTGATCGCGTTCGATCGCGTTGGCGAGCGCGGCGAGCACGGGAATCGCCCGGGCCGCGGCGGCCTTCTTCGCGTCGACACTCCGATAATCCCCCGGCGGCGCCATCTGGTCGAGGACGAACGCGATCAAGGGGCGACTCGCCTCCAACACGGCTCGGAACGCGTCCGCCCCCTCCTCGACGACCAGGCGGTCGGGATCCTTGCCGCCCGGCAGCGACGCCACGTCCACACGCAGATCGAGCGGCGTGAACAGGTCCACGGTGCGGAGCGCCGCGCGAACCCCCGCGGGGTCCGGGTCGAACACGAGGACGACGCGCGTGACCAACCGGCGGATCGCGTCGAGATGCGCCGGCGTCAGCGCGGTGCCGAGGGTCGCGACCACGTTCACACACCCCGCCTGGTGGGTGGCCATGACGTCGAAGTAGCCTTCCACCACCACGAGCGTTCCGGTCGACGCCACCGCCTCGCGCGCGCGGTCGAGCCCGAAGAGATGACGCCCCTTGTTGAAGATCGGCGTGTCGGGCGAGTTCAGATATTTCGGGAGCGTGTCGTCGAGGACGCGCCCGCCGAACGCCACCACGTTGCGGTGCACGTCGCGGATGGGGCAGATGACGCGGTGGCGGAACCGATCGTACCACCCGCCGCCGCTCGCCCGGGGAACGATCACCCCCGCTTCCTCCAGTTGCGCGGCCGTCCAGCCCTTCGCGAGCAGGGCGGCGGAGAGGTCGTCCCACGACGAGGCGGCGTAGCCCAGGCCGAACGCCTCCAGGGTCTCCGGCGCGAGGCGGCGCTCGTGCAGATAGCGCCGCGCGGCCTCCCCTCCGCGCCCGCTCAGCTTGCGGCGGAAATGGTCGGCCGCGGCCGCGTGGATGTCGTACAACGCCTGGCGTCGACGATCGACGCCGTCCTCCGCGCGATCAGGCAAGGGGATCCCCGCCTTCCGGGCGAGGAGCTGGACCGCCTCGGGAAAACCGATCGACTCCCGCTGCATGACGAAGCGGAACAGATCGCCGCCGGCCCCGCAGCCGAAGCAGTGAAAGAGTTGTTTGGACGGGCTGACCGTGAAGGACGGGCGCTTGTCGGCGTGGAAGGGGCACAGCCCGACGGCGTTCCGGCCGGTCCGTTTCAGCGCGACGTACGCCCCCACCAGTTCAACCAAATCGATCCGCTCGCGGATTGAGCGGAGCACGTCGTCGGAGAACGCTTTCCCCACGTTGCCTTTCCCTGATGCTAGGACCCGCGCCTACGATCCTTCGAGGTGCCGTTTCACCGCCGCGTTCACGGCGCCCCCCTCGGCGCGCCCCGCCACACGGGGCAGGACGGCCTTCATCACCTTACCCATGTCCTTGGGGCCGGCCGCGACGACTTCGGCGGCGGCCTCTCGAACCAGCGCCGCGAGCTCGTCGCCGGACAGCGGCGGAGGCAGGAACGTCTGCAGGATCGCGACCTCGTGTTCCTCCTTCGCGACCAGGTCGGCGCGCCCGCCCTTCCCAAACTGCTCGATCGCCTCGCGGCGCTGCTTGATCCCGGAGAGGATGACCTCCATGACGTCGGCGTCGGTCAAGGGCTTCCCCTTGCCGCGTTCGATCTCGCGATTCTTGAGGGACGCGCGCACCATCCGGATGACCGACAGCTTCTCGGCCTGCCCCGTTCGCATCGCGTCCTTCATCTCCTCGACCAACCGCTCCTGGAGCGTCATGATTCCTGGGCCCTCGCGTTCACGACCATGACAAGAGATGCATTATACGAGATGCGCTCGCGCAGGGTCAATCGAACCGCGCCCGTCTCAGAGTCTGTGAAAAAATCCCCTCCCGTCGCTGGGAGCCCGATCCGCTTCGCATCGCCGCGTTGCTTCTCCTCAGCGTAGCGCTCTGGCTACGCCTCGTCGTCGCGCCTTGCGCTGCTTGCGTCTCGGTCCCCCAGCTCGGTCCAGGGATTTCTTCACAGACTTTCACCCCGGCGGCCAGTCCATCGGCCGCCCGCCGAGCAGGTGGAGGTGCAGGTGGAGGACCGACTGGCCGCCGTCGGCGCCGGCGTTCACCACCGCCCGGTACCCGGAGCGCGCCACGCCCCGCTCCCTCGCCAGCCGCGTCAGGCAGGCGAAGAGCGAGCCGATCAGGCCGGCGTCGCCGTCCTCCAGCGCCTGCAGCCCTTCGACGTGCCGCTTCGGGACGATCAGGAGATGGACCGGCGCCTTCGGCGCGATGTCCTGAAAGGCCAGCACCTCGTCGTCCTCGTACACCACCGTCGCGGGCAATTCGCGACGGATGATTCGGCAGAACAGACAGATCGGGTCACTCACGCGCCTCTCCCCCCGCCGGGACGCGTTCGAGGGCGCGCCTTCGCCTTGGTTCGACGCGGCGCGGCGCGGGCCGGGCGACGGGTCGCCCGCGGGGGCGTTGTCCGCGCCGGCTGGCCGAACCGCCGCTCCAGCTCGGCAAACACCGCCTCGGGCGGGATCTCGTGATAGCCCAGCGCGACCAGGGTGTGAAACCAGAGGTCGGCCGTCTCCCACACGATCTGGTCCGGCACGCCGTTCTTGGAGGCGATCACGACCTCGCCGGCCTCCTCCCCGACTTTTTTGAGGATCCGATCGAGCCCGCCCGCGAACAGCGACGCCACGTAGGATCCCTCGCGCGGGTGCGCCTTCCGGTCGCGGATGACCGCGTAGACGCGGTCGAGCACGGCCTGGCCCCCGGCGGCGGGATCGCGGACCCAGTCTAGTGCGACGGCAGATCGTTGCTTCCCGCGGCCGTCCGTCGCGCGGCGGAAAAAGCACGAGCCCTCGCCGGTATGGCACGCCGGTCCTTCCTGCTCGACCTCCACCAGGAGCGCGTCCCCGTCGCAATCCACGCGCAGCGCGACCACCCGCTGGGTGTGGCCGGAGGTCTCGCCCTTTTTCCACAAACTCTTCCGCGATCGGCTCCAGAAGTGGGTGAAGCCCGTCGTGATCGTCAGCGCCAGCGACTCGCGGTTCATGCACGCGACCATCAGGACGCGGCCCGAGCCCCGCTCCTGGACGACCGCCGGGATCAATCCGGCCCGGTCGAACCGCACCTCCCGCCACCACGCCGTGTCGGCGTCGCTCATGTCTGCACCGGCCTCACCACCACGCCGCGTCCCTCCAGGTACGATTTGACCGCCTTGATCGACAGCCGCCGATCGTGGAAGAGCGAGGCCGCCAGGACCGCGTCGGCGCCGCCGATCGCGAGCGCCTCGTAAAAGTGCTCGAGCGCGCCCGCCCCTCCCGACGCGACCACCGGAACGGGCACGGCCGACGAGACGGCCTTCAGCAGGTCGAGATCGTAGCCGGCCTGCGTGCCGTCGCGATCCACGCTCGTCAGCAGCACCTCCCCCGCTCCCAGTTCGACCGCCCGCCGGGCCCACGGCACCGCGTCGAGCCCCGTCGGCCGGCGCCCCCCGTGGGTGAGGACCTCCCAGCCGCCCGCGGTCGCGCGCGCGTCGATCGCGATCACGATGCACTGGCTCCCGAACCGTTCGGCCGACTCGCGGATCAGGTCGGGCCGCGCCACCGCCGCGCTGTTCATCGACACCTTGTCGGCGCCGGCGAGCAGCAGCGCGCGGATGTCGTCCACGGTCCGGATCCCGCCGCCCACGGTCAGCGGCATGAACACGCGCTCGGCGGTGCGCCGCACCACGTCGAGGAGGATCGGCCGCTCGTCGGACGAGGCCGTGATGTCCAGAAAGCACAGTTCGTCGGCGCCCTCGGCGTCGTACCACGTCGCCGCGTCCACGGGATCGCCGCTGTCCCGCAGATCGACGAACCGGACACCTTTCACAACCCGGCCGTCTTTGACATCCAGACATGGGATGATCCGCTTGGCAAATGTCGTCGTGCCCGCGCCGGTCACCGGCCGCCCTCCGCCGCCGCGATCGCCTCGCGCAGGGTCAGCGTCCCCTGGTAGAGCGCCCGCCCGATGATCGCCGCCTCGACGCCGTCGATCCGCGCCACGGCCCGCACGTGGTCCGGGCTCGCGATGCCGCCGGACGCGATGACCGGCGTGGGGGTGGCGCGGGCGACCGCCGTCAGCGCCTCCAGGTTCGGCCCCCCCTGCGTCCCGTCGCGCCCGATGTCGGTGTAGAGCAGCGCCGCCGCGCCGGCCTCGGACGCCTCGCGCGCGACGTCGAGCGCCGCGCGATCGGTGGCGTCCAGCCAGCCCCTCACCGCGACCCGGCCATCCCGCGCATCGATCGCCACCACAATCTTTCCCGGGAACGCCCCGCAGACCTCACGCAAAAACTCGCGATCGAGCGCGGCGCGGGTGCCGAGCACCACCCGGGCGGCGCCCGCGTCCAGATACGCCTCGATCGTCTTCCGATCGCGCAACCCGCCCCCCACCTGGACCGGAAGCGCGACCGCCTTCACGATCGCGGCGATCACCGCCGCGTTCCGGGGCTCGCCCTCGACCGCGCCGTCGAGGTCGACGACGTGAAGGCGCCGCGCGCCCTCGGCCGCCCAGCGGACCGCCATGGCGGCCGGATCGTCGCCGTACACCGTCTCCGCGTCAAACCGCCCCTGCACGAGCCGGACGCACCGCCCGCCCCGCACGTCGATCGCCGGGATGATCGTCACGACGCCGCCCCCACCGCGACGGACGCCGCGAACCGCTCCAGCAGCGCGCGGCCGAGCGCCTGGCTCTTCTCCGGGTGGAACTGGCAGGCGATCACATTCCGCCTCGCCAGCACCGACGCGAACCGCACGCCGTAGGTCGTCTCCGCCGCCACCACCTCCGGGTCGTCTGGCACCACGTAATAGGAGTGGACGAAGTAGAAGTAGCCGTGATCCGGCAGGCCGGCCAGGGCGGGCACCGGTCGGCGGATCGCCACCGTGTTCCACCCCATGTGCGGCACCTTCAACCCCGCCATCGCGGGATCGCCGGAGGGAAACCGCACCACCCGGCCGGGAATCACCCCCAGACCGGGATGGCGGCCGAACTCCTCGCTCTCGGTCATCAGCAGTTGCATGCCGAGGCAGATACCGAGAAACGGCGTCCCCGACGCGATCACGTCGCGCACGACCGGCACGAGGCCGAGGCCGCCCAGATGGTCCATCCCGGCGCGGAAGGCCCCGACCCCGGGCAGGACCACGTGGCTCGCGCAGGCGATGCGCCGGGGATCGGCGGTCACCTCGACCGCGTGCCCCAACCGCTCGAACGCCTTCTGGATGCTGCGGAGGTTGACGACCTGGTAGTCGATGATCGTGATCATGGAATCATGGAATCATGGGACAACGTGGACGGCTTGAACGAGGTCACCCGTTCGCGGCTCCTACTCCAACCGCCCCTTGCTCGACGGCACGCCCGCCACGCGCGGATCCAGCCGTGTTGCCTGTTCGAGCGCGCGCCCGAACGCCTTGAAGCCGGCTTCGAGCATGTGGTGCGCGTTCTTGCCGTAGGGCACCTCCAGGTGGACCGTCAGGCCCGCGTGCACCGCGACCGCCTCGAAGAAGTGCTCGACCAGGTCGGTGTCGAACGTTTGAATCTTGCGCGCGGTCAGCGGGACGCGGTAGACGAGGTACGGGCGTCCCGACAGGTCGATCGTCGCGCGCGCGAGCGTTTCATCCATCGGCACCGCGGCGGCTCCGAACCGGCGGATGCCGCTCTTGTCGCCCAGCGCGCGCTTGAGCGCCTGTCCCAGCACGATCCCCAGATCCTCGACGGTGTGGTGGCAATCGACGTCGAGATCGCCCGACGCGCGGACGGTCAGGTCCAGCAGGCCGTGCTTGCCCATCACGGTCAGCATGTGATCGAGGAAGGGCATCGACGTGGCGACGCGCGTCGTGCCGGTCCCGTCCAGGTCCAGCGACACCGTGATCGCGGTCTCGGCGGTCTTGCGCTCCACGACCGCGCGGCGAGGCGCCGCCCCGCTCCGTGGACCGGGCTTGCGGCTCGCGCCCATCAGTCTTCCGGCCGCATGCGGATGTCGACCGCCTCGGCGTGGGCGCCCAGTCCCTCCGCCCGCGCGATCTGCACCACCTTGTCGGAAAAGCGTCGCAGGGCGTCCTGGGAGAACGCGATCAGCCCGCTCTTCTTGGTGAAGTCGTCGACCGACAGCGGAGAGAAGAAGCGCGCGGTGCCGCCGGTGGGGAGGACGTGGTTGGGGCCGGCCACATAGTCTCCCAGCGCCTGGGGCGTGTGGTGGCCCAGGAAGATCGACCCCGCGTTCTTGACGTGCTTGAGCACCTTGTACGGCCGCTCGATGGCCAGCTCCAGGTGCTCGGGCGCCACGTCGTTGGCGAACGCGATCGCGTCCAGGATCTCCGTGACCACCACCGCGACGCCCCGGTGCTTGAGCGACGCCTCGGCGATCTTCCGCCGCGCCAGCTTGGCGACCTGGAGCACGATCTCCTTCTGAACCTTCTTCAGAAACCCGTCGCTCGGAGCCACCAGGATCGTCCACGCGTCCTCGTCGTGCTCCGCCTGCGACAGGATGTCGGCGGCGATGTGGGAGGGGGTGGCGGTTTCGTCGGCGATAATGAGGATCTCGCTCGGCCCCGCAATCATGTCGATGTCGACCGTCCCGTAGACCAGCCGTTTCGCGGTCGCAACGAACGCGTTGCCCGGCCCGACGATCTTGTCGACGCGCCGGATCGTCTTGGTCCCGTACGCCATCGCGCCGATCGCCTGGACCCCGCCGATCCGGTAGACCTCGTGGATGCCGACCAGGTCCGCCGCCACCAGGACGTACGGGTTCATCTCGCCCTTCGGGGCGGGCGTGCACATGACCACGCGCTCCACGCCCGCGACCTTGGCCGGAATCCCGTTCATCAGGACCGAGGACGGATAGGCGGCCTTCCCGCCCGGCACGTACAGCCCGGCCGAGGCCAGCGGCCGGAGGTGCTGCCCCAGCGTGACCCCGCCCTCCTCGTAGCTCCACGAGTGCGAGGACTGCTTGGAGTGAAACGCATAGATGCGGTCCGCCGCGAACCGCAGCGCGTCCACCACCTTGGGATCGGTCTTCGCGAGCGCCGCGGCCCGCTCCTCGACCGTCACCAAAAACCGCTTGGGCGAGAGCGTCGCTTTATCGAACTGCTTGGTGTAGCGCGACACCGCCGTGTCGCCGCGCGCCCGCACGTCGTCCAGGATCGCCCGCACCTTCTGTTCGACCCTCCGATCGTCCGGCTCCCCCCGGTGCAGGAGCTTCTCCAGATCCCGCCGGCCCGCGCTCGACCGCAGCTTGATGACCTTCATCAACATGTCCGTTCCTTTCCGGTTGCCCGTCCGCTCGCTGAGGTCTGCGGCGGCTGATAGAGCGCCGCGACCCGCTCCACGATCTCGTTGACCCGCCGGTATTTCACCTTCAGGCTCGCCCGGTTGACGATCAGCCGCGCCGTCGATTGGACGATTTCCTCGACGATGGTCAACTGATTTTCCTCCAACGTTTTCCCCGTGGACACGAGGTCCACGATGCTCTCCGCCAACCCGATCCGAGGCGCCAGTTCCACCGCCCCCGAGAGCTTGACCAGCTCGAACGGCAGGCCCCGCTGCGTAAAGTAGCGCTCGGCGATGTGGGGATACTTGGTCGCCACCCGCCGCTTCGCGGGGCGCAACCCGATGCGGGATCCCGTCGTCCGCACCGGCTCGGCCCAGACCACGCGGCACGGACCGTACCCCAGGTCGATGGGCTCGTAGACCTCCTTCGGGTGCTCCAACAGCACGTCCTTGCCCGCCACGCCCAGGTCGGCCGCCCCGTATTCGACGTAGGTGGGCACGTCGACCGCCCGGACCACCATGACCGTCACGCCGTCCACGTCGGTGTCGAACAGCAGCTTGCGGGTCTCGCGCGTGAGCCCCCGGGCCCGGATGCCGATCCGCGCAAACAGCTCCACCGTGGGTTCGAGCAGCCGCCCCTTCGGGAACGCGATGACCACCGACGAACGCGCGGCGCGCGACGCCGCGGCGCGCCGATTCCCCGGGCGGGTCACGCGGCGTCACGGCGGCGGTAGATCGCCGCCCCGACGCGCGACAATTTGTCCTCCATGCGCTCGTACCCCCGGTCCAGGTGATACACCCGCAGCACGTGCGTCTCCCCCTCGGCGGCCAGCCCCGCGACCACCAGGCAGGCGCTCGCGCGCAGATCGGAGGCCATCACCGGCGCGCCGCTCAGGTGCGGCACGCCCCGCACCACCGCGTGATTGCCGTCCACCCGGATGTTCGCGCCCATCCGGCGCAATTCGGCCACGTGGGTCAGCCGACTTTCGAACACCGATTCGGTGATGACGCTCGCGCCCTCCGCGATCGACAGCAACGCCATCATCTGCGCCTGCATGTCGGTGGGAAACCCGGGGTGCGGCGCCGTCTCGAAATCCACCGCGCGCAGGGGACCGGTCCGCCGAAGGCGGATGCCCTCGGCGTCGACCGCGATGTCGGCACCGGCCTCCCGCAACTTCGACAGGACCGCCTCCAGGTGCCCGCCCACCCCGCCGCGCAGGAAGACGTCGCCGCCCGTCACCGCCGCGGCCGCCAGGTAGGTGCCGGTCTCGATCCGGTCCGGCATCACCCGGTAGGCGCCCCCCGCGAGCGCGGGCACGCCCTCAATCGTGATCACGTCGGTTCCGGCCCCGCTGATCCTGGCGCCGCGCGCAATGAGCGCGTTGGCGAGATCGACGATCTCGGGCTCCCGCGCCGCGTGTTCGATGGTCGTCACGCCGTCCGCGAGCGTCGCCGCCATCAGCAAATTTTCCGTGCCGGTCACGGTGGGGAGGTCGAGCGCGATGCGCGCCCCGTGGAGTCTCCCCGCCTTGACGCGGATATAGCCGTGCTCGATGGCCACCTGCGCGCCCATCCGCTCCAGGCCGTTCAGGTGCAGGTTGACGGGCCGCGCCCCGATCGCGCAGCCGCCGGGCAACGACACCGTCGCCTCCCCGCACCGGGCCACCAGCGGCCCCAGCACCAGGATTGACGCCCGCATCGTCTTCACCATCTCGTACGGCGCGTCCGTCGCGCCGAGCGACGGCGCGGCCACGCCCACGACCCCGTTTCCCTCCTCGCGGACCGCGGCGCCCAGGTGCCGGAGCAGCTTGAGGATCGTGGTCACGTCCTGCAAACGCGGCACGTTGGAGATCACGCACTCGTCCCGGCTGAGCAGCGTCGAGGCCAGGAGCGGCAGGGCCGCGTTTTTCGCGCCGCTGATCGGCACCTCCCCCGCAAGCCGTCGCCCGCCCTGAATGACGATACGATCCATCAGTTGAACGGCACCAATACGCGGCCGCGGCGGTTCCCATCCGCGCGTTGAACGGCATCGATAAGCGGCCGCGGCGCGGCCAGCGTCATCACCCGCGGAATCCGCTGGAAGTCAGGGTCGATCCGCGCGACGTCGAACCCCGCGCCCCGCGCCAGCGCCCCGACCGCGTCGGCCTGCCCGTAGCCGAGTTCCACGACGATTCCCGCGCACGCCGCCAGGACGCTCCCGGCCTCCGCGACGATCCGCCGGTAGAAATGGAGACCGTCGACACCCCCGCGCAGCGCCGACTCCGGTTCGTGGCGGACTTCGATCTGCAACGTCGGCAGGTGCTCGTCGGCCACGTAGGGCGGGTTCGACACGACGAGGTCGACCCGCACCCCCGCGCGCGCGAGGGGCTCGAACAGGTCCCCGCAGAGAAACGTCACGCGGTCGGCCAGACCCAGTCGTCGGGCGTTGCGCTCGGCCACCGCCAGCGCGGCCGCAGAGCAGTCGGTCGCGTACACCACGACGTCCGGTCGAACCCGCGCGAGCGCGAGCGCGAGGCAGCCGCTGCCCGTCCCGATGTCGGCCACCACCGCGGCCGCCTGTTGATGCCGTTCAACGGCCGCCTGTTGATGCCGTTTAACCGGCGGGCCGGCGGGCCGGCGTTCGGCCAGCACCCGGAGGGCGGCATCGACCACCCCTTCCGTCTCGGGCCGGGGAATCAAGACGTCGGGCGTCACCTCCAATTCCAGCCCGCGGAACGTCTCGGTCCCCGTCAGGTATTGCAGGGGAACGCCGTCGGCGCGCCGCGCGACCAGCGAGCGCAGCCGCGCGGTCTCGTCCGCCGTCAGCGGCGCGTCGGGTTCGAGGTAGCACGCGTGCTTCGGTTGAGAGAGGACGTGGGCCAGCAAGCCCTCGGCTTCCGCGCGGGGCGCCGCGACGCCGGCTCGGTCCAGACGGCGCGCGCCCCAGAGCGCGCCCTGCATCCTCGTGCGCGGCGCCGGCGTCATGTCCGCTGAAGCTGATCGGCCTGCGTCCAGGCTTGGAGCGCATTGATCAACTCGTCGAGATCGCCCTGCAGCACCCGATCCAGCTTGTGCAGGGTCAGGCCGATCCGATGATCGGTCACCCGGTTCTGGGGAAAGTTGTACGTGCGGATCTTTTCGCTGCGCTCGCCGGTCCCGACCTGGGCCTTGCGGTCCTTGGCGATCTCCGCCTCCCGGCGCTCCCGCTCCGCCTCGACCAGCCGCGACCGCAGGATGCGGAGCGCCTTGACCCGATTCTTCAACTGCGATCGCTCGTCCTGACAACTGACGACCGTCCCCGTGGGGACGTGCGTGATGCGGACCGCCGAATACGTCGTGTTGACGCTCTGCCCCCCGGGCCCGGAGGCGCAAAAGGTGTCGATGCGAAGATCCTTGGAATCGATGTCGTACTCCACCTCGTCCGCCTCGGGAATCACCGCCACGGTCACGGTCGAGGTGTGGATCCGCCCGCCCGCCTCCGTCACCGGCACCCGCTGCACCCGGTGAACGCCGCTTTCAAACTTGAGGCGGCTGAACGCCCCCTGGCCTTCGATCAGGACGATGGCCTCCTTCATCCCCCCGATCCCC
>Ga0154928_101_pt2 | contig 13432 bp, 11 predicted proteins | sample RifCSPhighO2_01_FD_105896 | JGI IMG/M metagenome (GOLD analysis project Ga0154928, IMG submission 105896) | Nitrospirae bacterium RIFCSPHIGHO2_01_FULL_66_17 | reverse complement strand
GGAGCCTGTCCATGAAGGGCCATCTCGGGAAGCAGCATTCGTCCGTCACGCTAGAGCGGCGTTGTCAGTCGGCCTTGCGTGCTCACGTACGATCTGTAGGGGCGGGTCGATGACCCGCCCTGGGCGAGGCATCGCCTCGCCCCTACAAGGCGCGCAAGACCTCCTTCCACCTTGCATCTGACCCTTCCTGAACAGGCTCCAGCACCCGAATACTCAGACAGTTGGTCATGGGCCGTCAGCCCACCCGTGCATGATGAAAATCCCCCCTTTGAAAAAGGGGGGCGAGGGGGGATTTTCCAACCAGGCTCCGTAGAAGCACGCAAATCGCCCCCTTGATTCGCCGAGCGGTCTTCTCTATCCTGATGGCGTGAGCGAGACGCCCGCCCCCTCCCCCCATGCGGCCATCGCCGTGTTCATGACATTTTCCTCTTCCGAGGAAGCGGGTCGAATCGCGACCACCCTCGTTCAGGAACGCCTGGTTGCATGCGTCAACGTGATTCCGGCGGTTCGGTCCATCTTCTTCTGGGACAATGCCCTTCAGGATGAGACAGAGGTCCTGGCGGTGGCGAAAACCACCCTCGATCGACTCGACGCGGTTGTCCAGCGGGTCAAATCGCTGCACAGCTACGCGGTACCGGAAGTGATTGGCCTCTCGATCTTGGGAGGATCGGACGACTACCTCAGGTGGGTTAAAGCCGCCGTGTCTTCATAAATTCAAGTGATAATTCAATAAGTTAGGATTGATTTCTTGACAGCCCTTAGGGCCTGTGTTAGTCTCTCCCGCGATTTTGCCGGTGTCCAGCCGAAGGCAGGGGGGATTGTATGGACGATAAGAGTAGGCAATCGTACACGGTGATGATTCTGCCGAACCCGACGTCGAAGACCTACCGGTTCAGCGTCAGCAGAAAAAGCGTGAAAATCGTTCTCTCCATGGCGGCGGCTGGGGCGGTCTTGTTGATCCTCTTCGTCGTCCAGTACTTCTATATGGTGGGCAATATTTGGGAGTTGACGCTGCTACGGCAGGAAACGGCGGTCCAGAAGTCAAAGATCGAGTTCTTTGGCCAAACCGTGGATGGCTTGAAGCGCCAAATGGATCGCCTGAAGGAATTTGACGTGAAACTCCGCATGATTACCGACCTGAACGTCCCGGCGGACGCGGGCCGTTACCTGGGGGTTGGGGGGGAGACGGATGCGGAAGCAGGAGGGGCCGCCTCTGCGCCCCCGGCCGGAGCGACCCCCGAGGGTGGCGGCGGTGAGGGGGGAACCGAGGTGCCCATCGAGGTGCTGAACGCCTCCGGGGTTCCCCAGAGCTGGCAAGAGGCGTTGATGCGTGACATCGAGGACGATTTGGGGACGCTCCAAATCGATGCCGCTCGACAAGAACGAAGTTACCAGGAATTGACCGAGGCGATCGAACACCGCCGGAACCGCTGGGCCTCCACTCCCTCGATCTGGCCGGTGAAAGGGTGGATGACGTCGGGGTTCGGCCGGCGGATTTCCCCGTTCACGGGCGAGCCGGCGATGCATCGCGGGGTCGATATTTCCGTTCCGGAAAACACGCCCCTGGTTGCGTCCGCCAACGGGGTCGTGGTGCGCGCCGGCTGGGACGGCGGGCTGGGAAATGCGATTAAAATCGATCATGGGTATGGATACGGAACCCTCTACGCCCACATGGCGAAGGTTCAGGTCCGGGTCGGCCAGCGGGTGAAGCGTGGACAGGTGATCGGGTTGGTCGGGAGTACGGGGTTGAGCACGGGCCCCCATCTGCATTACGAAGTCTTCGTCAATCTGGTGCCGACGAACCCCATTCGGTATATCCTCAATTAACTCAGACTCGTGTCCGTACGCCGAGACGCCCCCAGCGGGAAGAGAACCGCTGGGGGCGTCTCGGTTCTGGGGCCGGACGGCCGGGTGTGATATAATGGCCGCGGCAAAAGCCCAGGAAGGGTGAATCTATGTTAGGGATATTGAAGAAGATCGTCGGCAGCAAGAACGACCGCGAACTCAAGCGCATGGCGCCTGTCGTCGATCGCGTCAGCGCCGTGGAACCGATGATCCACGGTTTATCCGATCAGGCGTTGATCGGCAAGACCGGCGAGCTCCGAGGGCGGTGTCGCAGCGGCGAATCGTTGGACGCGCTCTTGCCGGAGGCGTTTGCGGTGGTGCGGGAAGCGTCCCGCCGGGTGCTGGGGATGCGGCACTTCGACGTACAATTGATCGGGGGGCTCGCGCTCCACGAGGGCAAGATCGCCGAGATGAAAACGGGGGAGGGCAAGACCCTGGTGGCGACGCTGCCGGTGTATCTCAACGCGCTGACCGGCCGGGGAGTCCACGTCATCACGGTGAACGATTATCTCGCCAAGCGCGACAGTCAGTGGATGGGGGAACTCTATCGCTTTCTGGGGCTGACCGTTGGCGTGATCCAGCACGATCTCGACGACGCCGCGCGGCAGATCGCCTACGCGAGCGACGTCACGTACGGGACGAATAACGAGTTCGGTTTCGATTACCTCCGTGACAACATGAAGTTCGATCCCCGGTACTTCGTCCAGCGCCCCCTGGCGTTCGCCATCGTTGACGAAGTTGACAGCATTCTGATCGATGAAGCGCGGACGCCGCTCATCATCTCGGGACCGGCCGAGGATTCGACCGACTTGTACTACCGGATCAACAAGGCCATTCCCTATCTCAAAGTGGACGTCGATTACACGATCGAAGAGAAAACCAAGACGGCGGCTCTGACCGAGGAGGGGAACGCGAAGATCGAGCGGTTTTTGGGCGTCGAGAACCTCTACGATCTCGGCAATATGTCGCTCGTCCACCACGTCCATCAGGCGCTCAAAGCCCACTCGCTGTACAAGTGCGATGTCGATTACGTCGTCAAGGACGGGGAGGTGCTCATCGTCGATGAGTTCACCGGTCGCCTGATGCCGGGGCGCCGGTGGAGCGACGGGTTGCACCAGGCGGTGGAAGCCAAAGAGGGCGTCAAGATCGCAAATGAAAATCAGACTCTGGCGACCATCACGTTCCAGAACTATTTTCGAATGTATAAAAAGCTGAGCGGCATGACCGGGACCGCCGATACCGAGGCGGCCGAGTTCGCGAAGATCTACAACCTGGACGTGATGGTGATCCCGCCCAATCGGAAGATGATTCGGGCGGACGCCGCCGACGTCGTGTACCGGACCGAGCGTGAGAAATTTTCGGCGATCGCCGAAGAGATCGTCGAATGCCACCAAACCGGCCAGCCCGTCCTGGTCGGCACGATTTCAATTGAAAAATCCGAGCGCCTGTCGGCGTTGCTCAAAAAGCAAGGGATCAAGCACGCGGTCCTGAACGCGAAGTTTCACGAGAAAGAGGCGGAAATCATCGCGCAGGCCGGGCGCAAGGGCGCGGTGACGATCGCGACCAACATGGCCGGTCGCGGGACCGATATTTTACTGGGGGGGAACCCGGACTTTCTGTTCAAGCAATGGGTGGCGCGGGACGCCGAGTTGGCCACGCCGGAAGCCGAGGCCCAGCGACGCGAGGCCCGCGAGCGGTTTGTCGCCGAGTGCGAGGCCGAGAAGCGGGAGGTGGTCGCCGCCGGAGGCCTCCACATCATCGGCACCGAACGGCACGAGAGCCGGCGAATCGACAATCAGTTGAGGGGGCGGGCGGGGAGGCAGGGCGACCCGGGCTCGTCGCGGTTCTATCTTTCGCTCGAAGACGATCTCCTCCGCATCTTCGGGTCTGAACGGATTTCGGGGCTGATGCAGCGGCTGGGCATGGAAGACGGCGTGCCGATCGAGCACCGCATGGTCACCCGCGCCATCGAGACCGCCCAGAAGAAGGTCGAGGCCCACAACTTCGACATCCGCAAGCAACTGCTCGAGTACGACGACGTGATGAACAAGCAGCGGGAGGTCATTTACGAGCAGCGCCGGCAGGTGCTGAGCGGTGAGCCGTTCGTCGACGACATCAACGGGATGATCGACGATGTCGTCGATACGCTGGTGACGCAATCGTGCCCCGAGGCGAGCTACGCCGAGGAATGGGACCTGAAAGGCCTGGCCGAGGCGCTCGCGACGCAGTTCTCCGTGCCGGTTGACCCCAACACGTGGCTGGACCACGGCCTTGACGCGATCAAAGAGGACGTTCACCAGCGCGTCCGCCAGGCGTATGAGCGGAAGGAGAAGGAGTTCGGATCGACGGTGCTGCGGGAACTGGAAAAGGCCGTGATGCTTCGCGTGATCGACACCCACTGGAAAGATCACCTCTTGACCATGGATTATCTCAAAGAGGGCATCGGGCTCCGGGGCTACGGCCAGAAGGACCCGCTGATCGAGTACAAGCGGGAGGGGTTTGACCTGTTCGCCGCCATGATCGACCGCATCAAATTCGACGCGATCGGCCATCTCTTCAGGATTCAGGCCGTCCAGCAGCCGCCGGCTCCCCAGCCGGCGCCCCCGACTCGGTTGAGCGCTCCGGGGCTCTCCCCTCAACTGCCTCAACGCGCGCAGGCGCCAGCCCACCGCGACAAGGAGCGCGTGGGACGCAACGATCCGTGTCCGTGCGGAAGCGGGAAGAAGTATAAAAAGTGCCACGGCGGGTGACCGGCTCCCCAGCGAAACCAGCCGAGCGCGAGCAGCAGGCGCGGGGTCGGGCCGAGATTGTGTCGCTCCGACTCCAGCTCCGACAAAAGGCCAAGGAATTGGCCTTTTTTATTAACACCGGCAAGGCGCTGACCTCGACGCTCGAACTGGACAAGGTGCTGGACATCATCATGGAACGGGCGAGGCGGTTGATCCCCTGCGAACGGTGGTCGCTCCTCCTGGTCGATGAGAACGAGGGCCGGCGCGAACTCACGGTCCGGCTGGCGAAGGGCGGAAAAGGCGTGTCGTCGAGAGCTCGGCCCATCGCCTGGGGACAAGGTCCCGCGGGGTGGGTCGCGCAACAGGCCAGACCCCTGTTGATCGAGAGCCGTCACCTTCCGCTGCCTTCCGGGCTCCGGAGCTGGAAGCCGCCGCGATCAGGCTTCCGGTCCCTCCTTGCCGTGCCGATCGTCAACAAGCGAAAGACCCTGGGCGTGCTGGAGATGGTCAACCGCGCCGACGGCCGCCCGTTCGACACCACGGATCGCGATCTGCTGGTGCAATTGATGGGGCAGGCCGCGATCGCGATCGAGCGGTCGCAACTCTACCGGCGGATGGCCGAACTGACCCTGACCGACGACCTCACGAAGCTGTCCAACTTCCGTCACCTGAATCAGACGCTCGACGTCGAGATCCGCCGCTGTATCCGGTACGGGGCCATTCTGTCCTTGATCTTCCTGGACCTGGACTATTTCAAGGTGGTCAATGACCGCTATGGCCATCTGATGGGCAGTCGGGTTCTGGTGGAGGTGGCCGAACTCCTCATCCGCAGCTTGCGCGACGTCGACATCGTCTCGCGGTACGGTGGCGACGAGTTCGTCGTGATCTTGCCGGAGACGGGGTTGCGGACGACGCAGCTCATCACCAAGCGCCTTCATCGGGCATTCCAGCGCCACGAATTCCTGGCGCAGGAAGGGCTCAAGCTGCGCGTGACGGCCAGCTTCGGCATCGCGGGGTTTCCCGACCACGCGCGCAACAAGAAGGACCTGATCCGGCTGGCGGATCAGGCGATGTACGAGGCCAAGTACGGCGGGCGGGACCGAGTCTGCGTGGCGCGGCGACAGCCGCCGAAAGAGCGCCGAGAGCGGCCCCGGACGCCGGGCCTCACCGCCCCCCTCAAAACGGCTGCCCGGCCGTGATGTAGAAGTGCAGAGCCTGCTCGTCGGGGAGCGGGGTGTTGATCGGGAACGCCACGTCGATCCGCATCACGACGGGGTACAGGCCCAGCGCGTCAAGCGCCAGCCGGAGACCGGCCCCGGCGTCGGTCAGGTATTGGGAGAACTTCACCAGATTGCGATGCGACGCCACCATCCCGGCGTCGGTGAAGACGGCGGCCTGAAGGCGTCGGAGCACCGCCAGCCCTCCGATGTTGACATCCATCTCGTGGATCAGAGGGTAGCGATACTCGATCGATCCTAACGTCATGGATTCCCCGTAGAGCGCGCTCGGAGAATAGCCGCGCATTCCGCCGCTGCCCCCCAACTGGAACCGCCTCTCCTCGCGAAACGTGCCGAACGATTCGCCGAGCACGGCCCGGCCCGCGATCTCGTGAGAGCGGCTGAACGACCACTGCCGGCGCAGGTCGAGACGAAGCCGTAATGCCTGGGGATGCTCGCTCCCGAAGATTTTCTGCGCAAAGGTCGTGGTCAGCGAGGAATAGGGAACGACGCCGAACACGAGGCGCTGGATCTGGTCGGAATAGATCAGGGGGGAGTCGGAACGCGGCGCGGGGGCCTGATCCGGCGGGGATTCGCGAGGCGCGGCCCGGGGGGACAGGGTGTGGGTGAGGTGAATCGCCGTGAACGGCGTGGAGGAAGAGTCGGGGAATAACGCAACGGACTGCTTGTTGTAGGAGAGCCCGACGGTCACCGATTGCGGCAGATCCGCGGAGAAGAGGCGCCGTTCGTAGCTGTGCCCGAAGGCGAGCGTGGCGCTCGTGGACGTCTCGTCTTTGGCGTAGGTGAGCCGTAGAATGTTGCGGTCGTCGTACAGACGCTGGAAATACGTGCTGAAGTCGTAGCTGAGATTCTTCGTCTGGAAGTCGTAGCCCACGCCGGGAAACTTCTCCAGGATGAACTTGATGGCGGGGGGGCGCCGATCGTTGTACCGTTGCAGATCGCTCGTCTTGTGGTCCGGGTCGAGTTGCACCGAGGTGACCGGCGACGGCGTCACGAACGTTTCCTGAAACGAGCGTTCGTAGGAGAGCCAGGTCGTGACGAGCGGCGGGCCGTCGCGCTGGCGGAGCCGGATCGCCAGGGGCTCGATGCCCTCGCCGTCCTTCGTCAGCCGGAGCGTCGTATGGTAGCCGTCCGGCCGGCGCTCCTGCGTGATCGATGCGATCGCGTAGTCGGTCGAGGGGTTGACCGAGAGCCACTGGCGGTAGAACCAGTCGAGGTCCCGGTTCGTTACCTCGTGGACGACCTCGCGGAAGGGCTTCGGGTTGCCTAGACGGATCAAATCCACGTAGCGCCGGAAGACGGTGTCGACCGTCTCTTCCCCCAGAAGCGCGGTCAGCTTGAAGAGCATCGTGGACCCGTCGGGACGTTGATTGTTGAACAGCGCGATGTCCTCCCTCGGGATGATCGGCGTCGTCTCCTTGAAATACACCTGGCGCAGCGGGAGATTTTTGGAATAGAGGATCTGGTCCACCACCGGGTGGAAGGAAAACGGCTTGAGCAGGCGCAGGAGATTGGGAGGGCGCCGGTACCGGTCCCGCAGGTAGAGCTGTGTTCCGGCTTCGGCGAGCCCTTCCAAGACCCAGGTCTCTTCGTCCGGCAGGCGGGCCCGCCACAGGGCGAAGAACAGGCCCCGCACGAGGCCCGCCTCGTGGTACTTCTTAAGCGGCGCGAAGACCTTGAACAGTCGAGTGCTCACCAGGGTCACCTGTTCGTGGGGCGAAACCAGGTCCTGGTGGAGGTAGGCCTCGGCGAGCGTCACCCCGGGGCCGGGGTCGATGCCGTATTCCTTCCGGAAAAACGCGAGGCCGTGATGGAGCGTGTCCATCACCTTGCCCACATATTTCCGATCGGCGGGGAGAAACCAGTACGTGACGAGGGTCGGGCCCTCCTGCTCGACGCGCGGCTGGTAGGACGGGCTGAACGCCAGCGCCACGGTGGCGGATCGGTCGGATCGGTGGACCCAGGTGTCCGTCTCGCCATTCGGCGCCGATGTCTCGATGTCCGCGCCGGCGACCACCACCCCCCGCGGCGCGGTGAGGCGGATCACGAACTGCGCGGGGTCCGGCAACAGGTCGATGGCCCACTCCCCCCCGCGGAAAGCGGGAACGTAGGGATGCCACCCCCCCTTGAGGGCCGTGACCCCGTGGAAATGGCCGAACACGCCGAACTTCTCGGGGATGATCGTGGTGAACGCGATCCGGAGGCGGATCGTTCGACCCGATAACAGGGGGCGGGGGAGGAGGATGCGGGCCAGCGTCCGCGCGTGCGATCCGAGGTCGTCGGCCCGTTCATACTCCAACGGGGTTCCGTCCTCGGTCTCGATGCTGGTGATCGTCGTGGAGCCGGGGTTGAAGGTGCGGGGGTAGATCGCCTCCAGACGGCTGCGATCGAGGGCGGGATCGGCCTCGCTGTAGTGGTTGGGGTACAGCGTCAACGGGATGTCGCCCAGGCTCGCGTCCGATTGATTGGTCACAGTCACCAGGGCGACGCCGCCGATCGTGTGGGCGGCCGGGGACAGCGCGACGTCCAGCTCGTACCGGACATCGAGCGGCGCGGCGGCGACGGCGTTCACCGCGCATAGAAAAAGGGCGGTCGCACCGGCGACCCGCCCCCACCGCGACCATTCCATGCCGAGAGTATACAGGAAGCGTCACGTACGGTCGATGCCCGCGATTCCGCCGCCCACCGCGGCGCCGGCGTCTCGATCCCTTGCGCGGGCCGGAGCCGTTCTGCTAGAGTGACCCGAGGAGGACGGACGATGGCGTCATGGTCATCCGGCGCGACGAGCACAATCGGCGCCGGAACATCGATACACGAAGACACCGCGGCGGCGACGCGGGAGGCGTGCAGTCAGGCCGCGAAGCGTTGCGAGGGCGCGGCCGATCTCGCGGTGGTGTTCGTCTCCCCGCACCACGCCGCGCGGCTGGAGGAAGCCGCCACCGCCGTGCAGGAGTGCTTCTCGCCGCGCGTGTTGCTGGGGTGCACCGGCGAGGGCATCATCGGCGCCGAGCAGGAGATGGAGCGCCAGCCGGCGGTCACGGTGTGGGCGGCCCGGTTGCCCGGCGTGACGCTGACGCCGTTCCACGTGTCGTTCCGTCACAGCGGGGACGGCATCGAGGTCGCGGGGTGGCCCGACCACCTGCCGACCGATCCCACGCCGGCGTTCGTGCTCCTCGCCGAGCCGTTTTCCACTCCCGGCACGGAATTCCTGGCGTTTCTCGACGATCGCTGTCCCGGCGCGCCCGCGGTGGGCGGCATGGCGAGCGGCGGTCGGGCGCCGGGTGAAAACCGCCTCCTGCTCGACGGGACCGTGTTCGATGAGGGCGTGGTCGGTGTCGCGCTGGCCGGCGACGTGCGGGTTCTCACCGTCGTGTCGCAGGGGTGTCGGCCCATCGGCCAGCGGTTTCTGATCACCAAGGCGGAAGGGAACATCATCTACGAGCTGGGCGGCCGTCCGGCGTTCGCGTGCCTCCAGGAAGTGTACGCGGCGTTGCCCTCCGAAGAGCAGGAGATGGCACGGCGCGGCCTCCACCTCGGGGTCACGATCAACGAGGCGAAGGCCCAGTTCGACCGCGGGGATTTCCTCGTGCGCGGCTTGATGGGTGTCGACCAGGCTGAAGGGAGCCTGGCGATCGGCGACATCGTGAAAGAAGGCCAGACGGTGCAGTTTCACCTGCGCGACCGCGAAACGGCCAGCGAAGACTTCAACTGCCTGCTCGACGCCCAGAAGCGTCAGATGGGGGACCTCCGACCCGAAGGGGCCCTGCTCTTCAGTTGCAACGGGCGGGGGAGGCGGCTCTTCGGGCGGCCGCACCACGACGTGACTGCCGTGCGCGCCCACCTGGGCGATGTGCCCGTGTCGGGATTCTTCGCCCAGGGGGAGATCGGCCCCGTGGGGGGCGAGAACTTTCTCCACGGGTTCACGGCGAGCGTGGCGATCTTCTATCGCCCGGCCGACCGCTGATGCCGCCGCGGCGCCCCAGCAACGGAACTCGGCGTCCCCCGCCGTTCGGGGATCGCCGACCGCGACCGGAGAGACCGGATCATCGGCCGGGTCGGCCGGGCGCGGCTTCCCACCGCGCCCCCACGTCGTCCTCCTCACGGATCGATCCGTTCGAGCTCTTCTGCGCGTATTACCTGGGGATCGGGCCCGACAAGCGGTACGCCCCCGCCAACGTCCACGACGTCGCCCGGCGGTTCGGCGTGGACTCCGGAGTGATCCGGCAGGCGCTCCAGGACCACCGGATGGATCCCGAGACGATCATGAACGTGGATTTCGATCTGGCGATGGCCCAGATGGACATCCAGGTCGCGCCCGAGGGCATCGACCGGGTCGAATTGGCTCGCGACATCTTCGCGCAGTTCCGCGCGGCTCCCCGCAAGCCCCGCGACTGGCACCGGCTGCTGGCCGAGGACGCGCGGGAAAACGCCAAGACCTTCGGCCGACGCGACGACCCGCGGGATCGCTGACCGTCACCCCAGGCGGTAGATCGCCGCGAACTTCCCTTCAAGATATGTCATGAAGTGGTCGGGGTTGACCGACTCGCCCGTGACGCGGCGCAGCAGCGCGTCCGACGAGTACATCCGCCCCCAGCGATGGATCCGGTCGCGCAGCCAGCCCACGAGCGGGGCCAGGCGCCCCCCCTCGATGAGGGTGGGGAGATCGGCGATGTCGCGCTGGGCCTGCTGCCAGAACTGCGCGGCGTACAGGTTGCCGAGGGTGTAGGTCGGAAAATACCCGAACGCTCCGTGGGCCCAGTGGATGTCCTGCAACACGCCTTCTCCGTCGTGCCGCGGGGCGACGCCCACCGTCGCGCGCATGGCCTCGTTCCAGGCCCCGGGCAGGTCGGCGGGCGCGAGCCGCCCGGCGATGAGTTCCTGCTCCAACTCGTACCGGACCATGATGTGGAAATTGTAGGTCAGCTCGTCCGCCTCGACCCGGATCAACGAGGGTTTCACGGTGTTGATCGCGCCGTGGAAGGTCTCGATCGACACGTCCGCGAGCGGACCGGGAAAGCTCTCGCGCAGCAGGGGGTAGAAGTGCCGCCAGAACTCGATCGAGCGGCCGACACAATTCTCCCACAGCCGGGACTGGCTTTCGTGCATGCCGAGCGAGACCGATTCGCCGAGCGGCGTCCCGTAGTGGGCCGGATCGAGCCCCTGGTCGTAGAGGCCGTGGCCGCCCTCATGCAGGCAACTGAACAGCGACGAGGTCACGTCGTCGGCCGCCACCCGCGTCGTCAGCCGCACGTCGGTCGGATGAAAGCCGGTCGTGAACGGGTGCGCCGCCTGATCGAGCCGCCCCTGGTCGAACGCGTAGCCCATCGCGGAGAGCACGAGCGAGCCGAAGGCGATCTGGCGCTGGGTGTCGTAGGGTCCCGGCGGGAGGGACGGCGGGCGCACCCCGGAGGACCGGATGCGGTCCAGCAACGCCTTCAATCGGATGTTCAAGTCGGCGAAGAGCGGGGTCAGGCGCGAGGCGGTCATGCCGGGCTCGAAGGCGTCGAGCAGCGCGTCGTAGGCGGTCCCCTCGTAGCCGATGTACGCGGCCTCCTCCCGCTTGAGCGCGACGATCATGTCGAGGTGGGGGAGAAAGAGCCGGAAGTCCCGCTTCTCCCGGGCTTCGAGCCAGGCCCCGTGCGCGAGCGCGCACGTCTTCTCCAGGTGGGCGACGAACGGCGTGGGGAGCCGCCTGGCGCGCCGGTAATCGCGCCGGACCTCGCGGAGCAGCGCGCGCGCCGGCTCCTCCGCCTCCGGATCGAAGACCGATCCGGTCTCCAGGTCGATCCACCGCGCCAGCAGGTCCTCCAGCTCCGGCGCGGTGAACTGCTGGTGCGCCACGCTCTGGAGCGTGGCCAGCACGTCCGCCCGCGCCGCGGCGCCCCCGCGCGGCATGTACGTTTCCTGGTCCCACGACAGGACCGAGGCGGCGCTCTGCAGGTGGGCGATCCGGGTCAGGTAGGCGGTCAGCGGGTGCAGATCCGAGAGCGTGAGCATCGCGATCTCCTCGACCGCCCCATCGTACCATAGGCGGCCGCGCCACCGCGCCCGTGGCCATTGCAGCGCGCCGCTAGGGGCGGGCCAGCAGAGGGCGGAGAATGGGCCAGATCCGGTCGACGATCACCCGGTAGCCCTCCGATGTCGGGTGGAGGCCGTCGGGTTGGGCGAGCGCGTCGACGCCGGCGACGCCGTCGAGGAAGAACGGGATGAGCGGGGTGCGATAGTGCGTTGCCAGGTCGGAGAACACAGCGGCGAAGGCGCGACTGTAGTCGGGGCCGTAGTTGGGGGGGACCTTCATCCCGGCCAGGACCACGGTGACTCCGGCGGCCTGGAACCGTTCGATGATCCCGGCGAGGTTTGCGCGCATCAGGGACACGGGCAGCCCCCGCAGGCCGTCGTTGGCGCCGAGCTCGACGATTGCGATCGCGGGCTGGCTGCGGAGCGCCCAGTCCACTCGGCGCAAGCCCCCGGCGCTCGTGTCCCCGCTCACCCCCGCGTTGATCACCCGGTAGTCATAGCCTTCGGCGCGCAGGCGGCGCTCCAGGCGGGCGGGGTAGGCGTCCTCGATCGGGACGCCCAACCCCGCGGTGAGGCTGTCGCCGAACGCCACGATGGTTTTCGTCCCCCCGGTGTCCGCGCCGAGCGCGCGCGGGGCGTCGGAGGCGGCGAGGCACGCGGCCGCGGCCGCCGCGAGCAGGCCCATCGCGCCGCGCGCCGGTCGCCGCCGGGCAGTCGCGCGGGGCGGGTCGGTTCGCACGGGGTTCACGGGAAGCAACGATCTTCCGTCACGCTAGAGTGTATAATGACCGCCTTATGAGCCGCAACGAGAGAGGCGGGGGCCCTTCCGGAAGGGGCGCCGGGACCCGGCCCCTTCCGTCCCGGTCATGATCGCCCTCCGGCACGTCGTGATGCGCCTGACCGCCGGCGGCCGCGCGCTCACCATTCTCGACGACGTCACGCTCGACATCCCCTCCAAGCAGTTCGTCGCGGTCGTCGGCCCTTCGGGCAGCGGAAAATCCACGCTCCTGGGCCTGATCGCGGGGCTGGACGCGCCCACCTCGGGCACGATCACGCTCGACGGCGTGGAACTGACGGGGCTCGGCGAGGACGCGCTCGCGGCCGTCCGTCTGGACAAGGTCGGCGTGGTCTTTCAATCCTTCCACCTCGTCCCCACGCTCACCGCGCTGGAGAACGTCGCCGTGCCGTTCGAGCTGGCCGGCGACCCCGACCCTTTCGACCGCGCGCTCGCGCTGCTGGACGAGGTGGGCCTGGCCGACCGCGCGCGCCACTACCCCGTGCAGCTCTCGGGCGGCGAGCAGCAGCGCGCGGCGCTGGCGCGGGCGTGCGCGCGGCGGCCGCCCGTCCTCCTGGCCGACGAGCCGACCGGGAACCTGGACACCGCGAGCGGCGAACAGGTCATCGCGCTGTTGCGGCGGCTGCACCGCGAGCGCGGGAGCACGCTGGTGCTGGTGACACACGACCGCGCGCTGGCGGCCTCGGCCGACCGCGTGATCACGCTGCGCGACGGCCGGGTGGTCGGCGACACGGCGGCGGAGCCCGCCCGGTGAGCGAGTGGTCGCGGGCCGGGGTCCGCGGAAAGCAACGATCGTCCGTCGCGCT
>Ga0154928_171_pt1 | contig 14803 bp, 14 predicted proteins | sample RifCSPhighO2_01_FD_105896 | JGI IMG/M metagenome (GOLD analysis project Ga0154928, IMG submission 105896) | Nitrospirae bacterium RIFCSPHIGHO2_01_FULL_66_17 | reverse complement strand
GTGTCCGCGAGCCGGACGCGATCGCCGACGGTCGGCCCGTACAGGTCGGCGTATTGGCGACGCGACATCCGCAGCGTCACGCGCCGTCCTCCGCGCCGAGAAAGCCGGCCGCGCGCGCTCGATCGAGCGCCGCCCGCTTGACGAGATCGTCGTCGAGACTTCCTTCCGTCAGGCCGTTGAGGCCGAAGACCCTCCGCGCGCCGGCGAACGCGACCAGCGTCACGACCTTGTCATCCCCAGCCTCGAAACGGACCGCCGTCCCGGCCGGGATCAGCAGGCGGCGGCTGAACGCGAGGGCGCGGTCGAACCGCAACGCCGGGTTCGCCTCGAAGAAATGAAAGTGCGACCCCACCTGGATCGGTCGATCGCCCGTGTTGGTCACGGTCAGCGTGACGGTCTCGCGGCCCTCCAGGGCCACGATCTCGCCGTCGGCCAGGATATATTCACCGGGTACCATGCATCCTCCCCATCGTCGTTACGCCGTTCGTAGGGGCGAGGCGGTGCCTCGCCCTGTCTTTGTCGGTCCGTCCCCTTCTTCGCATGATTGGGCGACCCACCGGGCCGCCCCTACAACCCGGCGGCGTGTGTTCACCGAATCGGGTCATGCACCGTCACGAGTTTCGTTCCGTCCGGGAACGTCCCCTCGATCTGGATCTCCGCGAGCATCTCGGGCACGCCCTCCATCACGTCATCCCGTGTCAGGATCGTCGCGCCGTAGGCCATCAGCTCCGCCACGCTCCGTCCGTCGCGGATCGCCTCCAGCAGCGCCGCCGTGATCAGCGCCGTCGCCTCGGGGTGGTTGAGCTTGAGCCCCCGGGCCCTCCGCTCGCGCGCGAGCTGGGCCGCGACCACGATCAGCAATTTCTCCTGTTCACGCGGGGTCAGGTACACGGTTCCCCCATTTCACACCACCAGGTAGCGCCTGACCACGTCTTCGTTCAGGTCGCGCGTGGCCCCCCTCGCCACGATCGCCCCCCGTTCCATGATGGCGAAGTCGTCGGCCAGACGCGCGGCGAACTCCACGTACTGCTCGACGAGCAGGATCGAGAGATCGCCCCGCGCCTTGAGGCGCTCGATCACCTCCTCGATCTGGATGATGATCGACGGCTGGATACCCTCGGTGGGCTCGTCCAGGAGCAGGACCTTCGGTCGACCGACCAACGCCCGAGCGAACGCCAGTTGCTGCTGCTGGCCGCCGCTGAGGTCCCCGCCGCGGCGGCGCCGCATCGATCGCAACGCGGGAAAGAGATCGAACACCTCGTCGGGGATGGCGGCGCGTCGACTGGCCATCGCCTCCAGGCCGACCAGCAGATTCTCCTCCACCGTCAGCGAGGCGAAGATCTCCCGCCCCTGCGGCACGTAGCCGACGCCGCGCCGCGCCCGCTCGTCCGGCGACCACGTCGTGACCTCCTCGCCGTCGAGCAGGACGCGCCCCGACCACGCGGGCAGGAGGCCCATGACGCTCTTGAGCAGGGTGGTCTTCCCGACCCCGTTGCGCCCCATGAGGCAGACGGTCCGGCCGCGGGGCACGTCGAGCGAGACCTCGCGCAGCACGCGGCTTTCCCCGTAGCCGGCGGAGAGACCCTCAATGCGCAGCACGGATCCGCTCCTCCCGTTCGCGGCCCAGGTACACCTCGACCACGCGCGGATCGCGCTGCACCTCGTCCAGCGAGCCTTCGCAGAGAACGCTCCCCTCGTGGAGCACCGTCACCTTCGCTGCAAGGCGGCGCACGAACGCCATGTCGTGCTCGATGACCAGGACCGAGCGGCGTTCGGCCAGCGCGGTGAGCAGGTCGGCGGTCCGGTCGGTCTCCTCCGCGGTCATGCCCGCGACGGGCTCGTCGATGAGGCAGAGCGCGGGGTCCTGCACCATGAGCATCCCCAGCTCCAGCCACTGCTTCTCGCCGTGCGAGAGCGCGCCGGCCCGCTGATCCGCCTTCCCCGCCAAGCCGATCGTCGCGAGGGCGCGGTCGATCTCGTCGCGCTGGGACGGCGACAGTCGCGCGACGAACGTCGCGAACACACCCTTGTCCCGCCGCAGCGAAAGTTCGAGGTTCTCGCGGACGCTGAGGCCGCCGTACCCCGTGGGGGTCTGAAACTTTCTCCCGACCCCGATCCGCGCGATCTCGTGCTCGGACAGTCCGGACAGGTCGGTCTCCCGACCGAACACCACGCGCCCCGAGGTCGGCTGAACCTTGCCCGAGATCACATCGAGCAGCGTGGTCTTGCCCGCGCCGTTGGGGCCGATGACGACGCGCAGTTCGCCTTCGTCCATGATGAAGTTCAGCTCGCTCAACGCCTTGAACCCGTCGAAATCGACGGTCAGGCGCTCCACGTACAGGATCGACCCGTTCACGGCGGTCTCCGCGCGACGGCCGGAGCCCCGAGCTCCGGCGCGACGCCTCGCGACCGCGCCCATCGCGCAAGCCGGCCCGGCAGGCCGGCCAAGCCGTCGGGAACGAACATCACGACGGCGACGAACATCCCGCCGAGAACGTAGAGCCACAGATCGGGGTAGGCTTCAGTCAGAAAGCTGCGCAACCAGTTGACGCCGATCGCGCCCAGCACCGCGCCAACCAGCGTGCCCCGGCCGCCGACCGCCACCCAGACGATCATCTCGATCGAGGGCAGCACGCCCATCTTGCCGGGCGTGATGATGCCGACCTGCGGGGCGTAGAGCGCCCCCGCGATCCCGGCCAGCGCGGCCGACACGACGAACACGAAAAGCTTGTAGTGCGCCGCCGCGTAGCCAGAGAAGCGGACGCGCCCTTCCGCGTCGCGGATCGCCACGAGGACCCTTCCCAACGGCGAGCGGGTCACCGTGCGGCAAGCCAGGTACGCCGCCACCAGCGTCGCGGCGGTGATGACGTACAGCCACCACTGGGTCGCGGCGTCTTGGAGCGAGTAGCCGAATAGCGTTTTAAAGTCCGCGAGGCCGTTCGTCCCCCCCAGGTTGAGCTCGTTCCGGTTGAAGAGCAGCCACATCGACAGCGCGAGCGCCTGGGTGACGATGGAAAAGTACACCCCCTTGATCCGGCTGCGGAACGTCAGATAGCCGAAGACCGCGGCAAAGAGGCCGGGCACCAAGACCACCGCCGCGAGCGCGAACGCGCCGCTGGAGAACGGCCTCCAGAACCACGGCAGCGCCGTGACCTGGTTCCACACCATGAAATCGGGCAACGCGCTCCCGTAGACGCCCTCGGCGCCGATCTCCAGCATCAGATGCATCCCGATCGCGTATCCGCCCAGGCAGAAGAACACCCCGTGGCCAAGCGAGAGGATGCCGGTGTAACCCCACAGGAGGTCGAGACCCAGCGCAAGGATGGCGTACGCCAGAAACTTGCCGAACAGGTTGAGCGTGTAATCGGACACGTGCCAGAGCGATCCCTCTGATGGCAGGAGGTTCAACGCCGGCAGCCCGATGACAAACACAAGGATGAGAGCGGGCAACACCCATCGATCGCCCAAGGAAGAGGCATTCAATTGAACGCCCCTACAAACCACAGGCAGCATCGTGCGCTAGGGGCCGGTCCGAGTGAATGGAGCCTGTTCAGGAATGGCCAGATGCAAGGCGGAGGGAGGCCTTGCGCGCGGAGCGTACTGAGTCGTACGTGAGCACGCAAGGCCGACTGACAACGCAGCTCTAGCGTGACGGACGAATGCTGCTTCCCGAGATGGCCGTTCATGGACAGGCTCCTAGACATCGACGTGCCGCCCCTTGGCCGGAAAGAGCCCCGACGGCCTCCGCTGTAAAAAGAGAATCAGCGCACCGAGGATCAGCACCTTGCCGTACACCGCGCCGAGCGCCGGCTCCAGGACCTTGTCGAGCCCGCCGATCCCCAGCGCCGCCGCGACCGTACCGGCCAGCTTCCCGACCCCGCCAGCGACCACCACCATGAACGATTCCACGATGTAGTGCTGGCCCAGGTCTGGCCCCACGTTGCCGATGAGCGTGAGCGCGCACCCGGCCATCCCCGCGAGGCCGGCGCCCAGGGCGAAGGTCCACGTGTCCACGCGCCGCGTCCGCACGCCCAGGCACGCGCTCATCTCGCGGTTCTGGGTGACCGCGCGGATCTTGAGGCCGGCCGGCGAGCGAAACAGCACGAGATAGACCGCCGCCACGCAGACCGCGGTGAATCCGATGATAAAGAGCCGGTTGTAGGGCAACCGCACGCCCTCGACGATCGCGAGCCCACCCGACAGCCACGCGGGGCTGGCGACGTCCACGTTGGCCGCGCCGAAGACCTGGCGGGCCGCCTGTTGGAGGATCAGGCTCACGCCCCACGTCGCGAGCAGCGTTTCCAGCGGACGGCCGTACAGAAACCGGATGACCGATTGTTCGAGCGCAAGCCCGACGATTCCCGCGACGCAAAACGCCGCGGGAATCGCGACGACAAAGTAATAGTCCCGGGCGGAGGGCGCGACCGAGGAGACGAAGACCTCCTGCACCACGAACGCGGTGTATGCGCCCAGCATCATCAGCTCGCCGTGGGCCATGTTGATCACGCCCATCAGGCCGAACACGATCGCGAGCCCGAGCGCCATCAGCAGCAGGATCGAGCTGAGGCTCAGGCCGCTAAAGACAATCTCGATCCCCCGGGTCATCATGCCCCAGCGTTCGATCCGCCTCACCGCCGCATCCGCCGCCTTGGCGACGGCGGGATCGTTCGACGACTTCAAGGCCTTGAGTTGATCCAACGCGCCCGCGCCGTGCAGGAGGCCGAGGCGTTCGACCGCCCCAGCCTGGACGGCGGGATCGGAATCGGACAGCCGCGCGACTTGGAGCGCCTCGTCGATCGCGCGGCGGACGGTTCGATCCGCTTCGCGCGCCAGCGCCTCGGCGAGCACGGCGACAACCTCGGCCCCCCCCTCGCGCCCCAGGCGTCCCGCCGCGCTCTCGCGCGTCTTGGCGTCGCCCGACAAGAGCTCCACGCGGTCGATCGCGGCCTTGACCGCCCGGCGAAGCGCGCGATCGGCCTCGACCATTCTCACCGAGGTCCGGGGGACGGTCAGCGCCTGACCGTCGGGACCGCGCAGCGGCTCTCCGCCCAGGTCGCGGAGCGGCGCCACGTCGCCCGATTCCGAGGGCGCAGCCGTTCCCGTGATGACGGCGCGAGCCGAACCGTCCGGATCGGCCCAGACGCCGAGGCTTCCCTCGCGCAACGCGCGCAGCGCCTGGAGGGCCTCCGCCCCCCCTTGCGCGGCGAGCACCGACACCGCCGCGCGCCGCGCGTCGTCATCGATCCCGACGAGGTCCGCCACAAGGGCGTCCGGGAGAGACGCGGCCACGGCAGCGTGAACCCCTGTTAGGGCGATCCACGCCGCCAGGACAGACCGGAGCACGAACCGGATACCGCCAGCTGGGAGCCCATCCGGAGCTTCGATCACCGGAGCCCGTTCAGGAGTGGCCAGATGCAAGGCGGAGGGAGGCCTTGCGCGCGGAGCGTACTGAAATCGTACGTGAGCACGCGAGGCCGACCGACAACGCCGCTCTAGCGTGACGGACGAATGCTGCTTCCCGAGATGGCCGCTCAAGGACGGGCTCCTACGCTTTCTTGGAATACGTGCCCTGGTGGTCGACCCAGTCGCAGCCCTTGTCGGGGCTCGTAAACTCGCTCCACGGCTCCGGCTTCACGAGGCCCTTCGACCGCCAGACGATCTTGAACTGGCCGTCCTTGAGAATCTCGCCGATGAGGACCGGCCGGTGCGTGTGGTGGTTACGCTCGTCGAGCTGGACGGGTCCTCCGGGCGCAAGGAACTTCTGGCCGTAGGCGGCCTTCCGAACCTTGTCGACCTCGATCGACTTGGCTTTTTCCACCGCCTGCTTCCAGAAATACACACCGAAGTACGCCGCTTCGATCGGATCGTCGGTGACGCGGCTCTCGCCGCCCGGCAGGCCGGCCTTCTTGCAATACGCCTTGAACCGCTTGACGAACTCCTTGTTCTGGGGCGTGTCGACGGACTGGTAATAGTTCCACGCCGCCAAGTGGCCCACCAAGGCCGAGGTGTCCATCCCCCGCAGCTCGTCCTCCGCCACGCTGAAGGCCATGATCGGGCAATCCTCGGCCCGGAGCCCCTGGTTGGTGAACTCCTTGTAGAACGGCACGTTGCTGTCGCCGTTGATCGTGCTGAGCACGGCCGCGTCGCCGCCCTTGGCGAACGCTTTGATCTTCTGGACGATCGTCTGATAGTCTTGGTGGTGGAACGGCGTGTACTCCTCCATGATATTGGCCACGGGCACGCCCTTGGCCAGGAGCATCGCGCGGAGGATCTTGTTCGCCGTCCGCGGAAACACGTAGTCGGTCCCCAGGAGATAGAACTTCTTGTAGCCGCCGCCCTCGGCGCTCATCAGATATTCCGCCGCAGGGACGAGCTGCTGGTTGGGCGTGGCGCCGGTGTAGAACACGTTGCGCGAGCACTCCTCGCCCTCGTACTGCACGGGGTAGAACAACAGGCCGTTGTTCTTCTCGAAGACCGGCAGGACCGATTTCCGGCTGACCGACGTCCAGCACCCGAAGACGACGGCCACCTTCTCCTGCAACAGCAACGATTTCGCCTTTTCGGCGAACAGGTCCCAGTCCGATGCGGGATCGACGACGACGGGCTGGATCTTGCGCCCCATCACGCCGCCCTTGGCGTTGATCTCCTCCACCGCCATCAACACCGTGTCGCGCAGCGACACCTCGCTGATCGCCATCGTCCCCGACAGCGAGTGCAGGATGCCGATCTTGATCGGCCCCTCGCCCGCCGCGCGCGCGAGCCGCGTGAGCGCCGTCCCGCCCAGCAGGCCGGTCGCCGCCAGCCCGACGCCCATCGCGGCGCCGCGCTTTAAGAAGTCCCGACGGTTCGTGCCTTGCCCACCATCATCATTCGTGGCCATGTTCGTTCTCCTCAGCGTTGTCGATAAACGATGCGATTCGCTCTGATGGCGCCGGTCACAACTGGAACTGGACCCCGAGCCTGAACAGGTTGAAATCCGGGCCGGTCGCCGGGTTGTCCATGCCGTAATTCGCCGTGAGCCGGGCGTTGTGGCCGTCGATGACGTAGCTCACGCCCAGGTCCGTGCGCGTGTGCTTGCCCGTGGCCCCGCCTTTGTTTTCAAAATTCTGGTACCGGACCATGGGCTGAACGCGGCCCTGGAGTTTTTTGGGTCCGACCTTGCCGGGCAGGAGGTAGCTCGCGAGCGCGAAGTACCCGTGGCCCTCGGCGCCCGCCGCCCCCAGACCGTCGCGGTCGTAGTTGTAGTACGCCCCCTCCAGGGTGGGCACCCCCGACGCGCCGAGGTTCTTCTCCATCAGGACATCGACGTTCCAGCCCGTGAAGTCGCCCGACGCCGCCGCCGTGCCCGACGCCCCATCCTGCGTCATCGCCACGAGGCCGAGCGCGAGGACGTTCTTCGCCCCGTAGTAGGTGCTGCTGTTGTAGTAGCCGGGCTCCGGATCCCACAGATTGAGGGTCAGCCGCCCCGCGAAGAGCAGCGCGTCGTTCTGATTGGGTCCGGTCGCCGTGTCCCCCTGGCCCTCGAACGCGCCAGCCTGGTACTTGAACCGGCCGCCACCGGTCTGGCCCCAGAGCGCCACACCGTCGTCGCGCCCCGCGAACACCGCCGGGTATTGCTGGACGAACGGAAAGTCCCAGGCGTTGAGGTAGTAGGGGCCGCTCAGGTTCGAGCGGTCGCTCGGCGGGAGAAAACGCCCGGCCCAGACGTTCACCGTATCGCTCAAGCCCAGCTTCACGACGGCATCAAGGACGCGGATATCCTCGGTCCCCGCCGGCAGCGGGTCGTAGTCGGTGTTGAACTCGAACGTGACCAGATTGTGGAGTTGGCCGCCGAGGTAGAGGCGCACGCTGTTGAGGACGAAATCATTCGACCAGTCGGTGCCGTTTGGCGCGCCGTTCTCGACCATGTTGAAGCTCGACCGGACGCCCATCCCGACGCTCACGCTGTGCGAGTCGTCGATCTTGATCGTGCCGCCCGCGTGGGATGTCGCGGGAGCCGCCGTGACTACGGTGAGAGAGCAGAGGAACCATCCCAGCCAACCGAGAATGCCGTTGCGATGAGGCCGCGTCATGTGGGTCAGTCTCCTTTTTGGAAAAGGTGAATGGCGGCGGCTCCCTCTGATGGGAGGAGCCTCCGGCGCCCGATCCGGTCGCACGCCGACGGATTCGTCGGCGCCGCAACAAAAAGCAAGAGTAAGGCCAGACCGAAACGTGATGTGAGCGGGCGCGAGAAGGGGTTATGGGGCACAACGAGGCGACGCGAGACATCGGACTCGACAAAAGTGTCGGGCGCACATCGACAAAATTGTCGCGCGAACACAAAGAAGGGAGAACAGGAGGTCAGGCGGCTAGCCGACCCTCGTCGGTCGGACTCCCACAGCGCGGCCTACCCAGTCCGCCCCCTGAGGAGGAGGGACGCGCCGGCCCTCTTGGCCATCGCAGCGGGAATCTGCCCAAGCGGGAGCACCTCGTCCACGGCGCCCCGCGCGATCGCTTCCTTGGGCATCCCGAAGACGACGCACGTCGCCTCGTCCTGGGCGATCGTCGCCGCCCCGGCCCGCTTCATTTCCAGCAATCCTTCCGCCCCGTCGTCGCCCATGCCCGTCAAGATCACCCCCACGGCATTGGGCCCCGCCTTTTGGGCGACGGACCGGAAGAGCACATCGACGCTGGGGCGATGCCGCGACACCAGCGGCCCGTCCGAGATTTCGACCGTGTACCGCGCACCGCGCCGATTCAGGATCATGTGGCGATTGCCGGGTGCGATCAGCGCCCGTCCGGCCGCCACGTCATCCCCCGGTTCCGCCTCTTTGACTTCGATCCGGCACGACCGGTTGAGCCGATCCGCGAACGCCCGCGTGAACCGTTCTGGCATGTGTTGAACGATCAAGAGCGCCGGCGCATCGTGAGGCAGCGCCTCGAGCACATCGCGAAGGGCCTCCGTGCCGCCGGTGGAGGCGCCGATGGCGACGATCCGTTCCGTCGCCCCCGAGGGCGCCTGCTTCCGTGACGGGGGCAGCACCGCGTCGGCGTTCAACCGCCGCTGCACGGGTCGCTGCCATCCGACCTGCGGCCGAAGACGCGCCCGCGCCGCCCCCCTGACGGCGTCCACCAACAACACGGCCGATTCGTGGAGGAACTCCCGGAGCCCCACTTTCGGCTTGGTGACAATCTCGACCGCCCCCCCCTCCATCGCCAGCAGCGCGGCCTCGGTCCCCGCCCCGGTGAAACTCGAGCAGATCACGACCGGAATCGGATCCTCCGTCATGATCTTGTGCAGGAACGTCAGGCCATCCATCCTCGGCATTTCGAGATCCAACACGATCACGTCCGGCCTCGCCCGTTTCATCTTTTCGATCGCGATGATGGGATCAGGCGCCGTGGTCACGTGGAAACCTGGTTCCTGGGACAACAACGACGTCATCACCTGCCGCACCACGGCGGAATCATCGACCACCAGCACGTTCAGGGCGCGCGGCGGGTCCCCGAATGGATCGGGAACACCCGAGCCAATGGGCCCGGGCATCACAGGTCGTCTCCCGATGCCATCGCATCCCGCCACCCGTCGGCCCGCGTCACCTGCGGCGCATCCACTTCGCTGGGGTCGGGGATCGACTGATCGGCCAGCACATAGACCGTCGGCCCGGCCGCGCGCAGCCGATCCGTAAGTCCGTGGACGCTCTCCACCTGTCCGAGGAAGAGGTAGCCGTCCGGAGCCAGGTAGTTAAGGAGGCGTTGGAGCACGCGCACCTTGGAATCGATGTCAAAATAGATCAGCACGTTCCGGCAGAAGATCACGTCGAACGGCCCCGCCAGCGGATACGCCTCATCATTCAGGTTCACGCGGCCGACCCGCACCATCGACCGGATCTCCGGTCCCGCCTTCATCTTCCCCTGCTGGCAGCCCGTCCCCCTCAACATGTACGCCCTGAGGTACTCGGGGGGAATCTCGTCGGCCTTTGCGATGGACCAGACCGCCGCTCGCGCGCGTTCGACTGCGGTCGTGGACAGATCGGTCGCCTGAATCTCGACATCCCAGCCGGACGACGCCGGAAGCCGATCCGACGCAACCATCGCCAGCGAGTACGGTTCCTCCCCCGTCGCGCACGCGGCGCTCCAGATCCGCAGCCGCCTCGGCATCACCCCCGCGTCGGCGCGATCCATCCAGATCGGGATCAGGTCGTCCCGCAGGAATTCGAAGTGCTTGGGCTCACGAAAAAAGTGCGTCTCGTTCGTGGAGACGGCATTCAGACAATGGACCCGCTCGGTCCCGTCTCCGTGCAACAGGCGGTGGTAGTACTCGCGGAACGTCCGAATACCCAACTCGCGCATGCGCCGGGTGAGCCGTCCCGCGAGCAGGTCCTTCTTTCCGGGGCCCAGGTGAATCCCGGCTTCCTCGTAGATGAGCGTCTTGAAGCGATCGAACTCCGTCTCGGTCATCGGCCGGATGGCCGGCTCGATGAATGACGCCAGGGAAGAGGGATCGAGATGATCCACGGTCAGAACGAGGGCGTGGTCCCCGACCCTTGGGACCGGCCGGACTCGGGGGTTGGGGCTTCGTCGCCCCTCTCTCCGTCGCCCGACGAGGCGGCCTCCGGGAGATCCTCGGCCGACAGCACCCGGTCGATGTCCAGGATCAGGACAAACTTTTTCCCGATCTTTCCCAGCCCCTTCAAGTAATCGCCGCGCACAGGGGTGCCGAACGGCGGGGGCGCCTCGATGTCGCGGGGCGAGAGGCCCATCACCTCGCTCACCGCATCGGTGACCACCCCCATCACGGTGTGATCGCCGCCCACGCCCGCTTCGACGATCACGACGCACGTCCGCTTCGTGACCGGCCGCTCGGGCAACCCAAATTTGAGCGCCAGATCCACCACCGGCACCACGCTGCCGCGCAGGTTGATCACGCCTCGAACCGACGGGGGCATATTGGGCACCTTGGTGAGCGCGGCATCGTACTCGATGATCTCCTTCACCTTCAAAATACTGATCGCGTATTCTTCCCCGGCCAACGCGAATGTGAGGTATTGCGTCTGTTCGACGACGTCTTTGACCGCATCCATCATGCGCTCCGGTTAAAACCGCTCAAAATCTGGATCGGATTCCGTCGGCGCCATCGCCAGGTTTCCCCTCGTTGCCGTCCCGGCCCCCGCCGCGAACCCCCGCACCGCCCCTCTCCCGCCGCGGCGCCCGCCCCCTTGGCCCGAGACCGCGCGAGGAGCCTGGTGCCGGGTCGCGCCCGACTCCTCGCTCCCCGTTTCCCGGAAAAACGACACCAACCGTTGCAGGGCTTCGGCCTGCGAGGTCATCTCATCCGCCGTGGAGGACAGTTCCTCCGCGGCCGAGGCGTTCCGCTGCGTGACCTCGTCGACCTGACTCATCGCCCTGTTGATCTGGGAAACGCCCGAGGATTGCTCCTGGGACGCGGATGCGACCTCCTGGACGAGGTTGGCGGTCTTGCGGATCGAGGGTACCAACTCGACCAGGAGTTGTCCCGCGCGCTCCGCAACCTTCACGCTCGATCCCGCCAGGGTGCCGATCTCCTTGGCCGCTTCCTGGCTCCGCTCCGCAAGCTTCCGCACCTCCGTGGCCACCACCGCGAATCCCTTGCCGTGCTCCCCCGCGCGCGCCGCCTCGATGGCCGCGTTCAACGCCAGAAGATTCGTCTGGTAGGCGATCTCCTCGATGATCGAAATTTTCTCGGCGATCGCTTTCATCGCATCGACGGTCTCGCCCACGACCGTTCCGCTCTCCTCGGCTTCCCCCGCGCCCTTGATCGCCATCTGCTCCATCTGACGGCTGTTGTCCGCGTTCTGTGTGACCGACGCGCTCATCTCCTCCAGACTGGAGGTCACCTCCTCCACCGAGGCCGCCTGCTGGCTCGTGCCCTGAGACAATGTCTGCGACGACGACGCCACCTGCGCCGCCGCGGCGGACAACGCGCTCGCCCCGCTTCGCACCTGGCCGATGACCTGGGAAAACTTCTCGACCATGCGTCGGAGGGCGTCGGCCATCTGGCCGACCTCGTCGTTCGACCGGATCTCGATCCGCTGGTCCAAATTCCCTTCGGCCAGGGTATTCGCGACCTGCGTGATCTGAGCGATCCTCCGGCTGAAGTTGCGCACCAGGATCTGATGGGAGATGGCACCCAGCAGGAGAAACGCGATCAACGCGATCCCCACCATCAACCGCTTGGAGAAGCGGACCGCAGCGCGTCCCTGGGATTGCGACTGCCTGGCCGTCGACTCGATCAGATCCGACAGCCTCGACATATCGACTTCCAACGCCTCGAACAGCCGAAGAAACTCGGGCAACTGAGCCACGGCGAGGGGCCGGTTTTGAAACGCGAGTGTGGCGATTTTCTCCGCCTCAACGATGTATCGATTCAGCCCCGGGCGGACACCGGCGAGGGCGTGCTGGACTTCCGGATCGCCCTCCCCGATGCGGCCGAGACGATCGCGGAACATCGTCGCGTGTTCGGACAGGTCTTCCAAGACCTTCTTCTTCTCGCCGAGGTTGTTGTGTTCCGCCGCCAACGCGACGAACACGTCCGCCTTGAGGGCGTCATGCATCATATCCGCCTCAAGATGTTGCCGGATCGATGACATGTGCGAGACAGTGACATCCAGGGCGGCGCTCGACTTCATGAGTCCCCAGTAACCGGAATAGGCGACTCCCAGCACCAGCCCCGCGCCGAGCAGACCAAGGCCAACGAGTTTCTTGCCAACCGTCACATTGAGCTCCATGACACGTTCCCTCCCTTACCTAGTGCTGGATCCCAAGGCGGGGCCGATCAGGCCGCCTCCGCCGTCGCTTGGTTCAGCGTGTGGCGCAACACACTCGGCACGTCCAGAATCAGCGCCACTCGACCATCCCCCAATATGGTTGCGCCCGAAATACCGGGCACACCGTGGAAGAGTTTGTTCAGCGGCTTGATCACCGCCTGGCGTTCCCCGAACAGATCGTCAACCACGAGCCCCGCCTGGCACCCGTGATGTTTGACCACGACGACCTTTTCCCGTGGCGAAGGCTCCCCCGCGGCGGAAAAGAGATCCCGCAATCGGAGGTACGGCAAGGCCGCCCCGCGAAGATTGATCATTCCTCGGCCCTCGGTCCGTCGGCGCTCGCTCATGGGAAGCTCGACGCATTCCAGCACGACATCAAGCGGAATGACATAGGTTTCCTCGCCCACGCCGACCACAAACCCATCGATAATGGCCAGTGTCAGCGGAAGGCGGATGGTCACGGTCGAACCCGCCCCGCTTCGACTCTCGATCGCCACGGCCCCGCGCAGGCCATCGACGTGACGGCGCACCACGTCCATCCCGACCCCTCGTCCGGACAGATCCGTCACCGTCTCGGCCGTCGAAAAGCCCGGCTCGAAGATCAGCCGGTACACGTCGTCGCTCGACAGGTGTTGGCCGTCGGCGAGCATGCCCTTCGATCGGGCTTTCTCGAGAATCTTCCGGCGATTCAACCCCGCCCCGTCGTCCTCCACCTGGATGACGATGTTGCCCGCTTCGTGGAAGGCGCGCAGCGTGACGCGTCCCGTCGCGTCCTTCCCGGCCTGTTTGCGCCGATCCGGAGGCTCGATCCCGTGATCGAGCGCGTTGCGGATCATGTGCGTGATGGGATCCTTCAGATATTCGACGATGGTCGTATCCACTTCGACGTCCTCGCCTTCGATGACCAGACGAGCCAGCTTCCCGTGCGCCTGCGCCACGTCGCGGACCGTTCGAATATACTGCCGAAAGAGGGGGCCGACGGGCACCATGCGCACCTTCAGGATGAGTTCCTGGAGTTCCAGGAACAGCCGATCCGCCTCGCGATGCGTTTCGAGAATCGCTTCCCCGGGGTGGCCGGTGCTCTTCTCCAGCATCTGCCGCAGGCGGCCCTGCGCGATCGCGATTTCCCCGGTGAGGTTGAGCATGCGGTCCAGCCTGCCGATATCGACCCGCAGCGTCTTGGTCCGATCGAGCCACTCGCGCGCGTCGCCCTCGCGGCGGCCAAATGGTCTCTTTCTGGCGTCCGTCTCCGCTCCGGCCCCGGCAGGGCTCTCATCAGAAGAGGCTTTCAGGGTCACGTCGGCCAGCTGGCGTTGCAGGGCGAGATGCGCCGGCTGAGGCTCTTCGACGCCCGCGACGGCATCCGGCACCATGTGCTTGAGCGCGTCCACGCCGCGCAGCAGCAGCGTGACCAGACCGCTATTGACGGCGAGCGTCCGACTGCGCAGGCGCTGGAGGAGATCCTCGAGCGCGTGGGCAAACTCCGACACGCGGGAGAAGCCGAGACACGACGCGTTCCCCTTGATGGTGTGCGCGCCGCGAAAGAGCTTTTGAACGAGTTCCTCGTCGTCCGGACGTGATTCCAGCTCGACGATGGTCTCTTCCATCTCGATGAGACGCTCTTCGGCTTCGGCGAGAAACGTCTGCAGGAGGGCCTTGCGGTCCTCGAGGTCCATCCCATCCGACGGCGTGTCGGCTGGCGGAGTCGGGTCAGGCATCGATCGTCATGGGCGATCCATTCTCAGGATGTCGGCGCGAACCCACTCGGGCGTCACAAGGCAGAGTCAAGATAGCATACGGGGAACCCGCGTCAACGCGGGAGGAGTCGGCAAGGCGACACCGGGGGAGGGTGCCTCGCGGGGAGGAGCGGCGCTGGCGAGTCGCGCTAGCAGGGTGCTGAAAAACTCGGTAGAGCCCGCAGGCTGCTCAAAAAGCTCCAGATGCAAGGCCGCAGGAAGGAGGAAACCGGAGCGTACTGGGTCGTACGTGAGGATTTCCGACGACCGAGAACGCAGCAG
>Ga0154928_176_pt3 | contig 15117 bp, 15 predicted proteins | sample RifCSPhighO2_01_FD_105896 | JGI IMG/M metagenome (GOLD analysis project Ga0154928, IMG submission 105896) | Nitrospirae bacterium RIFCSPHIGHO2_01_FULL_66_17 | reverse complement strand
TGTGGTCGATAATCCGTATTACGCGAAGACAAAGAGAAACGGGGAGTTCGCGATTGACCGGTTGCCGCCGGGGACCTACCAGGTGGTGGCCTGGCATCCTCATCTCAAGCCGATCGAACGAGAGATGACCGTTCCGGCGAACGGGAGGGTCACGATCAATTTTGAGTTTGATGCCGGGAGTGTTCAGCGGCCGATCTACGAGAGGCAAGACAAGTTCCGGATCGGGCCCGAGGCCCATCCGGGGCACGGTCTGGATGGTTGTGAGGTTCCCTATTGTTGAGTTGAGAGGAAGGGCCGTGCGATCAAGATCGGCGAGCGTGGGGATCGTTCTTGCGGCTGTGGTGGGCCTGCTCATCTCTGGCGCCGCGACGACGGGTTGGGGGTATGAAGAGATCGTGGTGACCTCTGGCGGAGTGGTGACCGGGAGCGTGTCCCTGAAGGGAACGCCTCCTCCGAGCCGGATCTTCCACATGGTCTTCTCTCCCAATATCGAGTTCTGCACCCGGGTTTCGGACGGGAAGGGAAACCGGCTGCTCAAGGAGTTCCGGGTGTCCGAGGATGGCGGGTTTCAGGACGTCGTGGTGGCCGTGGTGGGGGTCGAAAAGGGGAAGCGGTTCGACTACACGCCGGAGATACGGCTTGAAAACTGCCGCATCGCGCCCTTCGTGACGCCCGTCCGAAACCATCATCCGTTCTCGATCGTGAATAAGGACGCGGTTGTCCACGATATTCAAGGCTACACCCTCGAAGAGTTTTACACGTTCGCGATGTTCAATAAGCCGATGCTTCCGGAGAGCACTGTCGCGAAGGAGATTCGGCTCCGGAATGGTCATTATCTTTTTCGCACCCAGTGCGGGGTGCATGACTTCATGCAGTCGTGGGGGATGGCGGTGGGAAATCCGTACTTTGCCATAACCGGAGCGGATGGAAGTTTTACGATTGCAGATCTTCCGGCGGGGACCTATGACGTGATCGCCTGGCATCCGTATATGGAGATTCAGGCGCAACGGATCACTGTTCCGGCCAACGGGAAGGTCGAACTGAATTTCGAGTTCGATTCTTCCGAGGTGGATATTCCATTACACGCTCTTCAAATAGGATATCGGCTTCAACCGGCGCTGGACTTGCTTGACCTTCAACCTCCGACCGTCGAACTCCAGGTCCCCTGAGACTGATTGGGAATGCGGCGACGAGATGACGGTGGATCAGGAATCCGTCATCTTCTCAGCGTCCCTCATGAGTCCGATGACGAGAGCTGCGGCCTCCTCTTTGAGGATCGATTCCGTCGTTGTCTCGGCTCCGATTCCCTGAATCCGCTTGCGCAGGGCATCCAAACGGCGCTCATGCTCGGCCGCGCGAACCTTCCCGGAAACTTGAGAGATCGCTTCCCGCAGCCCGGATTCTCCATACAGTCTCGAGTGGGTGTTCATCACTTTTGCGGTGGCCGCGGTGATGCGTCCCCTTTTCCAGAGGGCGATGGCCAGGTCCAGTTCTGTGCGGATCTGTTCCACGACCGAGGTCCAGTCCCGGCCCGTGGTTTCCGTCAGATCGGTCCCGGCCCCGGCTCTTGCCGTGAACTGGAGTTGAACAACCTGTCCTTCGGCGTCCAGGTTCAGGTCCATCCCTCCGCTGGCCCTTTCGTCAGCGGTCAGTTGGGGATGCCAGGTCTCGACTCGGTAACGGCCGGTCGGCACGTTTGAGATCTCGAACCGTCCGAGCTTATCCGTGACTGAAAAGTAGGGTGATGGCGTGACAATGATCAGCGCCCGCATATTCTGGTGGGTGCGGCACCGAATGGGCACGGCTCCAGGATTTTTCAGGATCACTTCCTTGACCGTGCCGGGCAGGTGGGCGCCGGTGTCAAAACGGTTGTCATTCGAGCGTGAGTGGATATTGTGGATCTCATCGTCGTGATTCTCGAAACGGATGGTCATTCCCGCGGGAACAACCAGGACGTCCGGCGCGAACCGGAGGTGTTCCTGTCGGACGGTGCTCACGGTGGGCGCGGCCGCCAAAGGCCGACCGTCCAAAGGGGAAAGGTAGACCACCGCACCGGCCACCGGTTCCGAGTTGATCTGAACCTGGCCCGCGATCCGTCCTTTCATTGCTCCAGCGGCAAGGGAAGGAACGAACGAGGCGGCCAGCATGATCAGAATAACCCAGCGTGCCAGGTCAGCAGAAAGCGTTGAACATGTACGACACACGGGATCGACGCCGGTCACAGAGCGATCATATCAAGATGGACGTGGCAACGACAAACCGAGGATCATCTCCGGTTGTGTTTTGGGATGCTCGGATGGTAACGTGAATCGTTCTTATGAAAGGAGTCCGCGTCGCAATGTCGGTCATGAATCGGTTAAAAAGCGCTGTCGTGCTGGCCATCCTGCTGCTGGTTCCCGTTCTTGCGCACGGAACAACGCCCGAGGAGGCAGCCAAGTCCTACTTTGAAGAAGGGAAGGAACTCAGCAAACAGCAGCGCTACGATGAGGGGTTGGGGAAATTGACCCTGGCGGTCCAGGCCAGTCTTGAAACCCACAAATATCATCAGGCGCTCTTCATGACGTACATGGCGCTGCGCCGCGGCGTGCAGGCCATCGACGTGTACAAGAAGATGGCTGGTGAGCATCCCAATAGCCCGACGGTGCACTACTGGCTCGGACGGCTCTACCTGCAAAGTCAGTCGCTTGACGCCGCTGCTCTGGAATTTCGGAAAGCTACCGAGCTTGCGCCGAAGGATGACCATGCCTGGATTTCTCTGGGACATACCTACTATCGGCAGGGAAAGGATGCGGAGGCAATGGCCGCCTATCAAACGGCCAACAAACTTTCGCCGAAGGTCGCCGTGGTTCATGCCGGCCTGGGGAGTTTGTATCTCAAGCGGAGCGACTATCCCAAAGCCCAGCGCGAGATCGAAACGGCGTTGCGGCTTGATCCGTCGCTGACCGAAGCGCGATTCGATCTGAGCTTGATTTATGAGAGACAGGGCGAGATCGCCAAGGCCGTCAAGGAGTGGCAGCGGGTTCTCGATGACGACCCCAATGAATCCGCAGCCCGCGAGCGCCTGGCGCGGACCTATTTCGAACAACAACAATATGAAGACGCGGTCCGAGAGTATTCCGCGTTGTCGCAGGTCCGACAGGGGTCTCCGGAAGTGTTTTTTGCGCTTGGCGAAGCCCAAGTAATGTTGGCCGCCTCGCTCACTGATTCAGACGACAAACATCAGCTCAAAGACTTGGCTGTTCAAGCGTTCCAACGGACCCTGGAACTTGATCCGAATCATGCACGGGCGCGAAGATACTTGGACGTCTTGAGTTCGAAACATACGCCTGGTCAGGTCCCCCGATGACGCCGCGTCACCAGAAGAAGCAGGCTCGCATCTGCGCGATCTTCATCGCGTGCATGGTGTTGTGGGGCCGGCCAGAGGCCCTTTCAGCGGATGTGGTCTACGATTGTGGCGCGAAGGGCAACCGAGACAAATCCACGACCATTGAGATGGTCCTGTCCAAGAAATGGAAAGGCCAGGTTGAGGAAGTCAAACGTGCGCTGGTCTCCGACGCGGAGCGGGTGAAGGTCCGACTTCGGTTTTACCCGGCCTTGGATCCGCCCACCAATATTGGGATCGGCAAATGCGTCCCGACCGATGTGGCGCGCCGGGCGATCCAGGAGGCCATCAAATACTCCGGAAAGATCGATCGGTTGATCCGGCAGGACATCCTCCCGCATCACTGGATCAAGATCGGCTCGACCGACACGGCCGAGTTGGCCTGGACTCCAGTCCTGCCGGAAGACCTCGCTCGGCTGACGGACGCCAACCTGTCCAGTGACCAATTTCAGGAACTGTACCGCAGCCTCGCCGAGCCAAAGGAGCGGCGTCTTCCGTTCGGGATGGGAAGCCAGCCCGTCCAAAAAGCGACTCAGAAATGATGACTCGATGATCGGGCCGAGGGTCGACTTGTAAGATGGCGCGTGCCTATAAAGCGGATTCGGTGCTGGTCCTCTCCGCGTTTTTGATTTTCATAACGTGGGTTGCGACCGGTGTTCTTCCCTCTTTCGCGGCGGCGAGTGAGCCGTCTCCGCCGGTCGTCGAGGTGCTGGCGCATGAATGGCATCCCGACGTGGTCTGGGAACGAATCGGGAAGACCAAATTCATCTGGCGGGCGACCGTCCGCAATAACTCGAATGAACGAAAAAGGGTTTATGTCTACTATGACCTTTTGGATAGCAAACGCGTTCCGATTGCACGAAATGTGACCAATCGCTATATCGAGCCGCATGAAACGGTAGAGATCACAGCGGACTCCTATATTCTGACCGAAGACCTGCCGAAGGTGAAAAGCAGCAGGGCCGTGGCAAAGACCGGGTTCTGATCGCGATCACGCTGCTGAAAAAGGGGCTTGGGCGGTGGGCCGAGTAACACCCTGTCGCCTTCACGCGGTGTCGTGGTATCCTCAGGCATAGCGGACAGTCCCCATAGGTGCCCTCTTCGCGGAGAAGAGTCATGAGTCAGCCCGTCCCGGGGTATGCACACAACATGGTCGCGGTAGTGGCCGCGACCGTCTTCACACTGATGGCCTCTGCCGCGTGGTCCTACGACATGGCAGACGTGGAGAACGGGGGGACGATCACCGGAACGGTCACGTTGCGCGGGGAGGTTCCGGAGCCACGGGTGTTTCCTATGGTGCTGTACCCGTTCGGCGATTTCTGCAAAAGGATTTCGGACGGAGCGGGCCACGTCGTGCTCAAGGAATTCAATGTGGACCAAACCGGCGGCCTCCAGGACGCGGTCGTGGCGGTGCTCAACGTGAAACGGGGAAAGGCGTTTCGGTACCGCGACACCGAGCTGCTCACGGTCAATTGCATGTTCCACCCGGCGGATGTTCCCGAGAGCGAGCAGTTTGAGCTGCACGACGGGCAACTCACGCACGTTCACCCCTTGGTCACGGTGATGAGAAATGAGAGCCTGCTGTCGGTGACCAACAAGGATCCGATCATGCACGCGGCGCAGGTGTATCAGCCGGAAAAAGGCAATCGCGTGCTGAGCTTCCCGATTCCGGTGTCGTACAAGCCCCACAGCGGCTTTGTGGCGCTGGAGAAGAACAAGCGAATCGTGCAAATCATTTGCGGGATGCACGAGTACATGCAGAGCTGGGCGTGGGTCGCGGACAATCCGTACTTTGTCAAGACGCACCGCGGCGGCGGCTTCACGATCGACGACGTGCCGCCGGGAACCTACCAGGTGGCGGTCTGGCATCCGCACATGCAGCCGCTCATCAAAGAAATGACCGTCCCCGCAAACGGCACAGTGGCGCTCAACTTTGAGTTGGACGCGAGCCAGGTGATCCGCCCCGTGTATGAGACCCAAGCCCAATTCCGCATTCCACCTGGGAGAGGCCCCGCCGTCGACATCGAGGGCTGCGAGGGGCCGTACTGTGTGAGAAGGGAACACAGCCACCAGAGTCAGTGATCCCGGGCGGCTGCTCGATCACGCTAAAGTCTCATCACAGCTACCAGCCTCACGGGACACAGGACTGTGGCCGTGAGAGCGCGGTGTCAGAAGACCGATAGGGTCGTGATGGCCAAGCAGATGGTTCTTCCGATGGCGACCGTCGTAAGCCTCCTCTTGGCCATGCCCGCAGGCATTCCCGCGGCCGGGCCGCGCTTGTACGTTGTCAACGGACAATCGAACACGGTCTCGGTTCTTGATCCCGCCGCTCGCACGATCGTCGCCACCGTCCGAACTGGCTCACGCCCTCAACACGTCAATGTGGATCCCCAAGGACGTTTTTTTTATGTGACGGTTCTGTTCACGAACGAATCAGACGACCTCGTGCAGGTCTTTGACGTGACCACCAATGCGATGCTGACGTCGGTCGTGGTTGGACACGAACCGGCGTATATCGTTCCGAGTCCAAGTGGGACGCGGCTTTACGTGGCCAGCAAAGCCGCGAACACGGTGTCCGTGGTCGCGGTGCCTGAGTTTAGGCGGATCGAGACCATCAAGCTCAAGGGCAAAGGGCCCCAGGGACCTGCGATTACTCCAGATGGGAAGACGCTGTTGACCCCTAACAGCCGTTCCGGTGACGTGTCGGTGGTTGACTTGGAACGGGGGAGCGTTGACCTGATCAAATTGCCGCCTGGCGCCAGGCCCGTGGCCATCGGGGTCAACCGGAACGGCCAGCTCGCGTATGTGACGGACTCTGGACTCAATCAGGTGCATAAGATCGACGTTGCAGGAAAAGTCCTGCTGGCGAGTCTTTCGGTCGGCGGACGCCCGGTGCAGACGCCGACGCATCCCACTCGTCCCTTCCTCTACATTCCCTGTATGGATGCGGCGGCCGTGTACAAGGTGGACATCGATGCCTGGAGGGTGGACAAGGTGATTTCCGTCGGCCGTGGACCACAGGGTATCGCCTACACCAGTGACGGCCACTACGCCTACGTCACCCTCACCCGGGAGACACCGCACGGGAAGGTTGCCGTCATCAATACGGAGACCGATGCGGTCGAGACGACTCTTCCATCTCAGGATGCCCCCAACGGCATCGCCGTGTTGTTTGGGAAAAATCAAGGTGGGTAGACCAGCGTGCTGCGGCATAGGACTGTTTCCCCAGCCTACCGGGCTTCTACTTCAGATATGTTGGTAGGCGCTTGTCCTCGCCGGTGAGCTGCCGGTAGAGCGCATGGAATTGCGAGGTGGTCAAAGCGGGATCGGACAGCCGATCGAGGTCCTCCGCCCGGATGGGGATGTTGGAAGCTTCGTCAAAGGCCGAGGTTCCGATGGCGATATGCTCCGGGAAGAATCGATACTGGGGAAGAAGAAATTTTACACCTCCGTTGTAGGTTATAGCCATGTGGATTGCCAGCCGTGCGACGGCAGCCGGGACGTTCTTGCCGACGGCAACGTTCTCCGGCGGATGTCCAAGGCGAAAGAATTGGGTACGGATGCGGGTTATGGAGACGGCCTTAAACGCTTTCTCGATAACATCGAGGTCGTCTCGTCGATCGGGGGCCAGGAAAATCTCTACCAAGATTTTGCCGTTGGCCGCGGGGTCCTCCGACCCTTGTGCAGGGGGAACCGGCTGGTTTTCGAGACCTCCGGTCAACCTGGCCGCCTCGCCATCCGGATTGGCGCTCAAGGCGTATAACGAAAAAAGAAGACCAGCAAAGAGCCGGGGGAAGGTGTTGACTGTCTTCATCAGGAAAGGACTCTATCAGAAAATGAAGTGTTTGAGAATGGGGTGTCGTGATTGTCGTTCGTCCAGAGCCGTTGAATAGAAAACTGATTGGGGCGGACCTTGGTGATCCCGACGGCGGCGAACTCCCGCTCGATCGCATCGAGGTCTCCTTTCCGGTCGAGCGCGAGAAAAATCTCCACCAAAATCTTGCCGGGGTCGCCGGCCTCCGGCGTGGACGGATCGGCCGCGCGGACGTCGAGGTGCACGGCGAGCGATGCGACCAGCACCGTCGCGCATGCGATCAGGTTGCGGGAACAACGACGAGATATCATCCATGACCTCCTGATGTGTGGGGATCGACGGCCGCTTATTGATGCCGTTTAACGAGACGGGATTCTAGCAGAACCGATCGCCGGAGTAAAAGGTCGAGGGAATCATCCTGGGCATGGCTCATCCCTCGTTCGAGGGAGCCGTCATCGTTCCTTTGCTCCATCCTTATTACTCCTTCTTCGGAATGGACTCCTTGGCGGGGTGTGATACCCTACAGCCAGAGGTGAGAAAGGCGTGTCGGCGCGGGGGGAACCTTACGGCTGCCAGCGGGAAAGGAGCAGACCATGCGGCTTGTGCGAGAGGTCATGTCGAGCGAGTTGCACTGGATGAGGAAGGATGCGTGGGTGCAGGGCGCGGCCGCGCTCATGGCGCGGCATCGGGTCGGCAGTGTGTTGGTGTCCGAGGACGATGGAACGCCGGCCGGCATCCTGACCGAAACTGATTTGGTGCGTCGCGTGATCGCCGCGGATCGAAACCCCGGGGCGATGCCGGTCCACGAAGCGATGACCCCGTCGTTGGTCACGATCGACGAGGAGGCTTCGACCAACGCGGCGGGTGAGTTGATGGCCGAGCGCGCGATCCGGCATCTCGCGGTCACGCGCGAGGGGCGCGTGTGCGGTCTGCTCTCGGTCCGCGATCTCCTGCCGGTGGTGGATTTTCTCCCGGTCGCGGTCGAGCGCATGATGACGCGGTTGCCGGTCATTGCGACCATCGACGAAACGGTGCGGAACGCGGCGGCGCTCATGACGCACTCCTCGGTGAGCGGCCTCCTGATCGCGGGCCGCCGGACGATGGCGCGCGCGCTGAAGTTTCGCGGCTTCGCCCGGCGCGACATCGCCGGGATCGTCACCGGCGCCGATCTCGTGCGCAAGGTGGTGGCGATGGATCGGTATCCCTACGTCACGACCGTGGGCGAGGTGATGGGCATGCCGCTGGAGACCATCGACGCGGGCGAATCGGTCAACACGGCGCTGGCGATCATGGCCCGCGCGGGGGTCCGGCATCTCGCCGTGACGTCGGGCGAGGAGATCACCGGCCTGCTGTCCGTCGAGGACGCCATCGATCCCGCGTGGCTGGAGGTTGCGGGGTGGCCGGCGGGAAGGGGCCGCCGATGAAGGCGGCGGGCAAGCCCCCATCGGAATGGCCCGGCACCTCGTGGGGCGGTGCTTCTCCGGAGCGGCTGGTGTCCACGCTGTTTCGGGATGCGACCGAAGGCGTGCTGGTGGTCGACGCCGGAGGCAAGGTGCTCGCCGCCAACCACGCCGCGGGCGCGATGCTGGGGATGGAGGCCGCGCGCCTCATCGGCCGTACCGAGTGCGAGTTCTTGTTTCACTGTCCCTCGCGCGATGAATGCCCGCTGGTGGCCGGGACGGGCAAGTCCCGGAATCCGGATCGCACGTTCGAGCACGTGATCGAGGATGCCAAGGGAGCCCGGACCATCTTCGTCAGTTGCCATCACCTGCCGCCGTCGCTGGAGTGTCAGGCGGCGGGCATGGTGTTGATGCGCGACATCTCCTCGCAGAAAGCGACCGAGCGGGCCCTGATCGAGCTGGCGAACCGGGATCCCCTCACGGGACTCTACAACCGCCGCTATTTCGACGCGTTCCTTCGGGACGCGCTCGGGACGGGCAAACCGGTGTCGCTGCTCATGATCGACGTGGATATGTTCAAGGCGTACAACGACACCCACGGGCACCGGCAGGGCGACCGCGCGCTCACGGCCATCGCGCGGCTCCTGGTCGGGAAGACCCGGCTTCGGGACGCCGTGGTGCGGTATGGCGGAGAGGAATTCGCGATCATCCTGCCGGGTACCGGGTCGGAGCGGGCGTGCCGGGTTGCCGAAAAACTGCGTCGGGCCGTGGAGGCGGGTGGAAAGGGCGCGGCCGATCAACGCGCGGAAGCGGGTGGGAAGGTCGCGGCCGATCAACGCGCGGAGGGGGGCGAGGACATCGCCTTGCCGACGATCAGCATCGGGGTGTCCGCCTCGCGGGTCGGGGAAAAGCCCAATGATCTGATCGAGCGGGCCGACCGCGCGCTCTATGCCGCCAAGCGCGAGGGGCGAAATTGCGTGCGCGCCATCGCGTCGTAGGAGCCTGTCCATGAAGGGCCATCTGCGGCGTTGTCGGTCGGCCTTGCGTGCTCACGTACGAACCAGTACGCTCCGCGCGCAAGGCCTCCCTCCGCCTTGCATCTGACCCTTCCTGAACAGGCTCCAACACCCAAATACTCGGACGAACTCCTGGACCAAGAGATCAGGCGGCCTTGTCCGGTCGCCAGCGTAACCCTAGAGCAATGATGCGCTGGAGGAGCGCTTGATAGGATAGACCCGCGAGCTTGGCCGACTCGGGGAAATCCTCGCTGGCGCCGATCTGGGGGTTGGGGTTCGCTTCGATCACGTAGACGTTCCCGTCCCGATCAAGGCGCAGGTCCATCCGCGCGTAGCCGCTAAGGCCGAGCGCGCGGTACACGCGCTTGGCCAGATGCCTGATCCGCTCCGGCATCCCGTCGGGTAGGTCCTTCGCCGCGCCGGACATGATGCCGTACTTGGCCTGATACTTCACGTTCCACTTGACCTTCTGGGTGGCGATGCGGCGCGCCTCGTCCGGCAGGTTGCTCAGGTCCAGCTCCCACACCGGCAGTACCTGCAGGCGCTGGTTGCCGAGCACGCCGACGTACAACTCACGCCCCTCGATGTACCGCTCGACGATCGCGCCGGTTCCCACGGTCTCGTGGATGAACGCCACGCGCTCGCGGAGCTTGTCGTCGTCCTCCACGATCGAGGCCTGCGAGATCCCGAGCGAGGCTTCCTCGCAGACCGACTTCACGATCAACGGGAAGGCCAGGCGCTTGGGACGCCTGACTTTCTGCCCGATCGGGAACACGACGAAATCTGGAAACGGGATGCGATGGTACGACAGGATTTTCTTGGACAGGCCCTTGTCGCGGCCGAGCATCAGCCCGCGCGGGTTGCACCCCGTGTAGGGCATCCGCAGCAGCTCCAAGAACGAGACCACGTTTTGATCGTAGAGGACGACGCCGTCGAATTCCTCGAGAAGATTGAACGCGATGTGGGGCTTCCACTCTTCGATCGCCTGTTTGATCGCGCCCAGGTCGCTGCGCACGCCGAGGGGCCGGACCTCGTGCCCCATCCCGCGCAGCGCGGTCACGACGTCGTACTCGGTTTTCCACGCCGCGGCGGCGAGGTCGATGCCCGCCGGATCGTCGGGAGGGATAAGGTCTTCGTGCATGAGCACTAAAATACGCATCGCCCCTAGGAGCCCGTCCGAGTTATCGGCCGTTGGAGCCTGTTCAGGAAGGCGTCAGATGCAAGGCGGAGTGAGGAATCCCCCCGGAGCGTACTGATTCGTACGTGAGGAGGGATTCCGAAGCGACAACGCCGCAGATGACCCTTCATGGACAGGCTCCTAGAGCGCCACCCGGTGGCGGCCACTGTGAAGAAAGTTCATGGTTTGCACGGTGAGGAGCACGGTGAAGTCGAGCACGGCCTGATCCACCGGCACGGCCAGGCGCAGGTTGAGTTCGCGACAGCGGGCGATCATCGCCTCGAGCACCTGGTCGATCGTGTACTGGTAGGCGCCGGTCCAGCTCGCCACCTGGCGGCGCACCTCGCGGCGGATGCGCCTCAAAAAGACCGCCGCCGGCGGGTGGGCCGCGAACTCGGGCGCGTCGGAGAAGAGCCGTCGGAGGTCGCGATCGTAGAAGTTCGGGTGGGCGAGGCCGTAGCGCTCGCGCTTGCGCCGGTAGTGCTCGCGCAGCGAGTGGCGGAGCTCCGGCAGCGGGTCCACGGGTTCGACCGCGGTCACCGGGGGAGGCGCGTCCGCCAGCTCGCGCATCAGCGCGCCCATGTATTCCAGCTTCTTGAGCGCCGGCCAGCCGTCGTACCGCTCCCGCCACAGCGAGCCGGGGGTCAGCCAGACGGCGAACGTCTCGGCGAAGTCCTCGTCGGGATGGCTCTGCGCGTACCACAGATCGAGGTGCAGGACGAAGCTCTTGCTGTACGGTCTGGGCGTGTAACGGTCGGGGTAGGGTTCGGACGATTTGCCGAACAACTGCCGGCGGCGCTGACGGCGGCGGAGGCGGTAGGCGTTTTCGATGGCGTGCCCCGCCTCGTGACGCAGGATGCGCAGCCCCCACTCCGGCGTGCCGCCCTCGACTTCAAGCATTTGATGAAGTTCCAGCTTCGCCAGGCGGGGGTGGACCAGGTAGAAGGGCACCGCGATCCCCGGCACGCCGTCTGGCGTGAACCACTCATCCGAGATCCAGAAGCGGGGACGAAAGAGCAGGCGGTGGCTTTCGAGCTCGGAGGCCAGTTGCGCAATCTGATGGGCGAGCGCGCTTCCCTCGATCGCGATGTCGAGGTCGCACAGCCGCACGTCGAGGAGTTTCTCGTCGGGCCAAGCCGCCCATTCGGGTTCGGAGACCGGGCCGGGCGATGCGGACTCGGCCGCCGAAGTTGGCGACTGTGCGGCGTCGGCACCTTGTGGAATCACGGGGTTCAACGACGGTTAGTATAACATCCGGTTCACCCAGCGGCCAAGGCGCGCGCGCGGCATGTTCCAAAAAAATAGCCCGCCCCGGATTCGGAAGAACCCGTCATCGCCGGCACGGGACTCGGTCTGGTTCGCCATGGCCCAGATGCCGATCTGTATGGCGTCAACGTGCCGGCCGTCTCAAAGCACATTAAGAATATTTATGAGTCGGGTGAACTTAGGCAGAGGGGAACCGTTTCCAAAATGGAAACAGTTCGACGCCCTCGTGGCTTTGGTGCTGCTCACTGCGGAAAGTGAGCCGGGGAATAAGGATCTGATGATCCGGCTGGTGATGAACCTGATTGCGGGGTAGGGGCACGGCATGCCGTGCCCTGCCCCTGCTAGGCCGCGTGGGGGAGTTCGCGGTCCACTTCCATGACCGCGTCCGTAAAGAGCGCGACGGCTTGGTCGATCTGCTGGTCGGTCACGACCAGGGCGGGGAGGAAGCGGACGACGTGCTTGCCCGCGCCGACAAGGAGCAGGCCCTTTTCAAAGCAGCGCTGAATGATGCGGTTGCGCGCCTCGGGGGCCGGCGTCTTGCGCGCGCGGTCCTTGAGGATTTCGACGCCGACCATGAGGCCCTTGCCCCTGACCTCGCCGATCGACGGCGAGCGGTCCGCGGACCGTTTCAACGCGCCCATGAGACGATCGCCTGTCTGCGCCGCGCGCGCAATCAATCCCCCGTCCAAATGGCGGAGCGCCACCAGCGCGGTCTCGCACGAGATGGGATGGCCGCCGAAGGTGTTGGCGTGCGCGCCGGCCGGCCACGTCATCACGCGGGTCGGGGCGATCGTTGCGCCCAAGGGCATCCCGGCCGCAAGGCCTTTAGAGAGCGCCACGATGTCGGGGACGATGCCCTCGTGCTCGCACGCGAGGAACTTCCCGGTGCGACCCATGCCGCTCTGGACTTCGTCGACCACGAGCAGGATGCCGTGGCGCGTGCACACTTCCCGGAGTCGGCGCAGAAATCCCGCAGGAGGCACCACGTACCCGCCTTCCCCCTGGATCGGCTCCACGACGACGGCGGCCACCTCATCGGGCGCCACCACGTGCGCGAAGAGTTCCCGTTCGATGAAGTCCACGTCTCCGTAGGGCGCGTGGAAGACGCCGGCCAGCAGCGGACCGAACCCCCGACGATGGACGACCTTGCTGGCGCTCAGCGACAGCGCGCCGAGCGTGCGGCCGTGAAACCCGCCGTAGAACGCGATCAGGTAGGGGCGCTTGGTGTGATACCGCGCCAGTTTGATCGCGGCTTCGATCGCCTCGGCGCCCGAATTCGAGAAGAAGACCTGCTTGGGCTCGTCCCCCGGGCAGCGTTTCGCCAATTCCTCGGCGAGTCGGATTTGGGCGGGGTAGTAGAAATCCGTTCCCGACATGTGAATGAGCGCGGCGGCCTGGTCCTGAATGGCCTTGACCACGTCGGGGTGGCAATGACCGAGGAGGTTCGTTCCGAGCCCCGAGGTGAAGTCCAGATAGTGGTGACCGTCGACGTCCTCGACGGTCAGGCCCGAGGCGCGCTGGACGACGAGCGGATAGGTGCGGGTGTAGGAGTGGGACACGACTTTCGCATCGCGTTCAACCCACGCGCGAGCGTGCGGTCCGGGACGGGGAGACGGCGGCTGGGACATGGCAGCGAGTATAGCACGCGGTTTAGGCCTCTCCTGGGCCGGCCGCCTCCACCTCCAGGTGTTCCTTTTCAAGCTTGCGCAGCCAACGATAGCTCCGCTTGAGCGTCCGCGCGGCGTGGCTCTTGTTGCCCCGGTGCGCTTCGACCGCCCGTTTGGTGATGGCCCACTCGATCCGGCCGAGGAGATCGTCGAACGATCCACCGCCTTCGAAGAAGCGGGAGAAGGAGGACCAATCCATGCCGGTGAAAACCGTCCACGGTTCTCCCGCCGCCGAGGTCGAGGCTCCGGCGAACCAGTCGGGAGGCAGATGGGACGGCGTCAACACGGGGTCCCGGCCCGCCAGGATCAGCGCCCGTTCGATCACGTTCTCGAGCTCGCGGACGTTGCCCGGCCAGGTGTAGTCGAGGAGAATGCGGAGCGCGTCGGGGGCGAAGCGCTCGGCGGGTTTTCCCAGCCGGCGGCGGAGGCGATCCAGGAGCGTTTCCGCGAGCAGCGGGATATCGGCCTTCCGTTCGCGCAACGGGGGAATGGCCAACGGAATCACGTGGAGGCGGTAATAGAGGTCCTGGCGGAACTGTCCGGCGCGGACCATCTCCTTGAGGTTGCGGTGGGTCGCGGCGATGATCCGGACGTTGACGGGGACGTCCTCGTCGCCGCCCACGCGCTGGACGACGCGTTCCTGAAGCACCCGCAAGAGCTTGACCTGGAGGGTCGGCGACAGCTCGCCGATTTCGTCCAGGAACAGCGTGCCGCCGTCGGCCGATTCGAACTTGCCGGCGCGCCGCTGCACCGCGCCGGTAAAGGCACCGCGCTCGTGGCCGAACAGTTCGCTCTCGAGCAGGCCTTCGTGGAGCGCGCCGCAGTTCACGGCGAGAAACCGGCCGTCCTTCCGGGGACCGTTATAGTGCAGGGCGCGCGCGACGACCTCCTTGCCCGTGCCGGTCTCTCCGCTCAGCAACACGGTGGAATCGGTGTCCGCGACCAGTTCCATCTGGCGGCAGAGTTCGCGCATGGCGGGGCTGGTCGCCGCCAGATCGGCGAACCGGTGCTGCGCGGCCAGTTCGCGCCGCAACTGCACGTTCTCGGTGAGCAGCGTGGCGTTATCCCGCTCGCACCGCAGCAGGCTGTGCTGGGTCCGCTTAAGCTCGTGCAGGTGGCGAAACAACAGCCGCGAGGCCTCGCGCAGCCGATCCTCGGCCGGGATGACGTGCGCGCGGCGATCCGTCCACTCGAAGCGGTACCGCGAATAGGGCGCGCCGTAGATCGCGCCGGGTTCCAGCGCGACGCCGACGCGGCCGCGAGAGAGTCGGCCGCCCTTGGTGATGCGCACCGCATTCGCGGCGGGCGGGGCGGCCGGTGTGGCGCCGTCGGCGGCAAACACCGCGAACGACGCGCCGTGGGGCGCGACGATCGGTCCGTCGGCGTGCCGGGGCT
>Ga0154928_153_pt2 | contig 15163 bp, 13 predicted proteins | sample RifCSPhighO2_01_FD_105896 | JGI IMG/M metagenome (GOLD analysis project Ga0154928, IMG submission 105896) | Nitrospirae bacterium RIFCSPHIGHO2_01_FULL_66_17 | reverse complement strand
CTCGCGCCTTCGTTCGTGTACACCGGCACCACGAGCCTCACGTTGACGCAACCCTTGCTCAAAAACCTCGGCCGCTCGCCGAACACCGCCACGATCCGGGTGGCGCGCAAGGATCGGCAGATCGCCCTGGAACAAGTTGCGCGCCGCGTGATCGACACCGTCAGCGACGTGAGCCGCGCCTATTTCGAATTGGTGTTCGCCATCGAGGACCACAGGGCGAAACTCGAAGACTTAAACCGAGCCAAGGCGCTGCTCGCGGACAACCGCACGCGGGTCGAGATTGGCGTCATGTCCCCGCTGGACGTGACCCAGGCGGAGGCGGGCGCGGCCGAGCGCGAGGAAGCCGTGATCGTGGCCGAGCGCGCCATCACCGATCGCGAAAACGCCCTCAAGCGGCTGATCGCGTCGGACGTGATGACCCTGCGCGGCGTCTCGCTGCGGCCGGCCGAGTCGCTGTCCGACCAACCGGTCGAGATCGACGCGGCGGGAAGCATCCGCACCGCGCTGGAGAGCCGGCCGGATGTGGTCCAGACCCGCCACGAACTGGAGCGGCGGGGCATCCTGCTCGCGTTCAACCGCAACCAGCGGTGGCCCGAGATCGATCTCGAGACCAGCTATGGATTGAACGCGCGCGGGAGCAGCGTGGGGGACTTCGTCGAGAACGTGGCGGACCGGGACAATCCGGTCTGGAGCATCGGCGTCATCGCGACGATCCCGCTGGGCAATCGCCGGGCCAAGGCGGCCTACGAGATCGCGCGCCTCGAAGAGGAGCAGGCGGTCCTGACCCTCAAGCGACTGGAGCAGGACGTCATCGTCCAGGTGGATAATGCCGTGGGCCGGGTGCAAACCAATTTCAAGCGCATGGAGGCGACGCGGGTCGCGAGCCGGCTGGCCGGGGAATCGCTTAAAGCCGAGGAAGCCAAGCTCCGCGCGGGGGCGTCGAGGAGTTTCCTCGTCCTGCAAGCCCAATCCCAATTGGCGGCCGCCCGCTCCGCGGAAATCCGCGCGCGGGCCGACTACAGCGAATCCCTCGTCGAACTCGCCAGGGCCGAGGGCACGACGCTGCAGCAACACCGGATCGTGCTGGATGGCGAGTCGTAGGAAACGGTCCGGCTTGGAGGCGGCATGATCGGGAGGTCGGGTGTGCGAATCCTCGGGGTGACACGGTGTTGACCCTCTTCGTCGTCCGCGACGGGCGCGTCGAACCGGGGCCTATTCAGCCAGAATCCATCGCCGGTTTGATCGAAACCCGCACGCCGTTTTGGCTCGACCTCGAGCACGCGACCGACGAGGAATTCGGTCTGCTGGAGACCGCGTTCGGCTTCCATCCCCTCGCAGTGGAGGACTGCCGGATCGCCAACGAGCTGCCCAAGCTCGACGACTACGGCGGCTACCTGTTCACCGTGCTTCACGAGGCCCGATACGACACCGCGTCCCGATCCGTGACCGCGATGGAACATCACTTTTTTCTCGGCGAACACTACCTGGTCACCGTGCACGACGGTCCCTCCCCCGTGATTGAGGAGGTGCGACGGGGCGCCGCGCGGGACTCGATGTTGTTGAAGCGCGGCACGGACTTCCTGCTCCACGGGATCGTCGACCGGATCATCGACCGGTATTTGTCGCTGCTGGACGAGGTCGAAACCGTGATCGACGACCTGGAAACGCGGGTCGTGGCGCGCCCCGATCCGGCCGTGCTCGCGGATGTGTTTCGCGAGAAGCGCCGGCTGCTCCACCTCATTCGCAGCGCCCACCTGCAGCGGGACGTGATCAACCGCCTGAGCCGCGAGCCGTTCGCGCCGGTGAGCGAGAAGGCCCGGCTGTACTTTCGCGACGTGTTCGACCACGTCGTGCAGGTGGCGGCGATGGCCGAGTTTTACCGTGAAACGCTGGCGGGCGTGCGCGATGCGTATCTGTCGGCGGTGTCCAACCGGCTCAACGAGGTGATGAAAGTCCTGACGATCGTGGCGACGCTCCTCCTGCCGCTCACGGTGATCACCGGGATCTACGGCATGAATTTCGAAGACATGCCGGAGCTGCGGTGGCGCTACGGCTATCCGGCCACCCTCGTGGGAATGGCCGCCGTCATGCTGGGGTTGGCGTGGTACTTCAAACGGAAGGACTGGTGGTAGCCCCCCGTCCCCGTTTTCCTACCGCTTTCCCGGCCGCGCGAGGGTGCTTATGATGTCGGCAGCGACTTCCTCGACGGCGCGGGAGGTGACGTCCAGCACCCGCCAGGCGGGGTGGGCGGCGAACAGGCTCCGGCAGTAGTCGAGCTCCTGCGCGATCGTCTCGGCCTGGGCGTACCGCAAGTCGGGTTGGTGGAACTTCTCCACCCGGGCCGCACGGATCATTGCCAACTTGTCGGGCGAGATCACCAGGCCCACGACCCTCGCCGGGTCGATCGCGAACAACTCCTTCGGCGGCGCCAGATTCAGAATGATGGGGACGTTGGAGACCTTCCAGCCGAACTGCGCCATGTACATCGACAACGGGGTCTTGCCCGTGCGGGAGGCGCCGATCAGCACGATGTCGGACTGGTGCAGGGTCTGGACGCTCTGGCCGTCGTCGTGGCCGACCGCGAACTGCACCGCCTCGATCCGGCGGACGTACTCCTCGTCCATGCGGTGGAGGAGGCCCGGCTCGGCCTTCGGCGTCGAGCCGAAGAACGTTTCCAGGTGGGCGAGGAGCGGGCCCATCAGGTCGATCGCCGGCACGCCGTGGGTGCGCGTCAGCTCGAGCATGCGCTTGCGGTTGGGACCCGAAACGAGCGTGTGCAGGATCGTGCCGTGGACGGCGCCGGCCTCGAGCACGACCTCGCGGAGGTGCTCCTCGGTGCGGACGTGCGGGCGCCGGACCGTGACCACGTCGCGCTTCTCGAATTGCGAAAGTGCCGCCACCGCCATCCGGACGGCGGTCTCGCCGGTGGCGTCGGAAACGAGGAAGAGGTAGAGCGTGCCGCCCGGGTCACCCGCCGGAGCCGTCGGGCGGGTGGCGGGCGTGGGTTCCGCGGTCACGGCGGCCAGGACACGTCGATCGTGAGGGTTTCCGCTCCGCGGGCGACCCCGAGGCTCGCGCGGTCGCCGGGATGGTGGGCACGGATCCGGCGCACCAGATCGGCGGGCTTGCGGATGGCCTGGCCGTCCACCGACACGATCAGGTCGCCCTCCCGCACGCCGGCGCGCGCCGCGGCCGAATCGGCCTCCACGCCGTTGACCACCACGCCGCCGTTCCCCGCCTCGATCCGGACGCCCAGGCGCACCTTGGAGCCCTCGAGGTCCTCGTAGCCGGTCGCCCAGACGATGTCGGCCACGGGGAGCGGCAGCGCGACGGGCTCAACGTTCATCACGAGGTCGGGACGATCGGCCGGCGCCTCCGCGATGGGGGTGTGGGGCACGACCGTGACGTAGGGGACGGGCGCCCGGCGGAACGCCCGCCGCGGGATGCCGAAGCCGTGCGCCACGTGGCCGCCGCCCGCGAACACGACGAGCGTCTTGTCCCGGCCGGCCGGGCCCGTCACGAAATCCGCCACGGTCTGGGCCATCGTCTCATCCCACAAGAGCATCGTGCGATAGAACGCCTCGAAACCCGCGCCCTTGGCGTGCGCGCCGAACACGGCCTCCATCTGCCGGCGGTGGAACGGGTCGCTGGTGTCGATGTCGGGAATCAGGGGGCGCTCATCCGCCGGGAGGGCGGACTGGCCGCCCTCAGCGAGCGCGCGCGCGGTGCGCTCGGAGGCGTTGAGCGCCAGCAGGGGAATCCGGCGGTCCCGGATGAAGGTCAGGATGTCGCGATAATAATCGTAGTCCTCGGTCCAGTTCTCGTACCAGACCGTCTGGAACGCCGGCTCGTCGAGTTCGCCGCGGCTCCAGCGGTCGAGGTCGGGCTGGGACGGGCGCTGGAACATCTCCATGCCGACCGCCACCTTGCCGGGAAACCGGTCGGCGAGCATCCGCAAAATGTCCAACTGGACGCGGTGGTGTCGGATGTTGTTGTGGGACTCGCCCACGTAGATGACGCGGGCGCCGGCCAGGAGGTCGAAGAGCTGCACGCGCGTCAACTCGACGCCGGTCGGTACGTGCAGGATCGCTCCCTCGGCCAGTCCATCGAGCGTGCGATACGGCGACTCGCCGAGATCGGGGGAAAACGTCCTGGCCGCCGACGGGGCCGGGGGGTGTCCGGGTGGAGGCTGCGCGCCGCGCGGGGCCGCGCAGCCCGTGAGGGCGAGCGCCACGGCGAGCGCCGGGAGCGATGCGCGGATCCCGCGTCTCATCATGGGCCTCAGAATATCACGGCGGCCGGAGCGGTGGAAAGCGGGCGGGGTCAATCCGCTTCGGGCTCGGTATCCCCGTGGCGGTGGGTGACGCGGTCCTCATCGAACACGTCGCTCATCTCCTCTTCCATCTCCCGCGCCGCCCGCCACTTGGCCAGGGGGTCCGCGTCCGTGTTCTCGGTCGATGGGGTCTTCGACGCCGGCTTGGGGTCGCTCGCGGGGACCATGGGAAGCGCGCGCGGTGTTGTCTCGGCGTCACCGTCCCTGCGTGGAGCGGCATCCTCTTTCGGCTTCTTGCTCATACCCCCTCCTGCATCTTTGTTGAGCATACACCCAATGGCTGTGTGATCGCCAGCGTTGGGGGAATCCACTGGCTGATGGAAAAATCCCCCCGTGCCCCCCTTTTCCAAAGGGGGGGATTTCAAGAATTAAAGCCGTAATCTGAGGAACCGGCGGAGAAGCTGGACCGCGAGGGCGATGAATGCCCACTCCCGAGGGGTCGGGGGACGGGTCAACCCGACCCGGAGGTTCACGCGCCTGGACCACCGCCAGAGGCCGATCACAACCACCGCGATCAGGAGCAGGACGACGGGGTGAAAGAGGATGCGGATCACGTCAGTGGGCCGATCGATGTGCGAGGGAAACCATGGACCTATTAAAACACATCGGGTTCACGGCCCGCACGTCCACCCGGGGGGATGGGCGCTCCGGTGCTCAGGCCTTGAGCAGGTCCTCGATGGTGAACAGCGAGTCGATCGGATACCCCGCCGCGGCGAGTCGGTCGCGGCCGCCTTCCTTGCGGTCCACCAGCGCGAGGACCTTGACGATGACGCAGCCGGCTTCCTTGAGGATGCCGATGGTGCGCTCGGTCGACGCGCCGCTGGTGAGTACGTCGTCGACCACCACGATGCGCGAACCCCGCGGGAGGTTGCCCTCGATGTATGAGGTGGCGCCGTGGGCCTTGGGTTCCTTGCGGACGACGAAGGCCGCGATCGGCCGGTCTTCCTGGTAGCTGACCACCGCGACCGCGACCGCGATCGGGTCGGCGCCCAGCGTCATGCCGCCGATCGCGTCGACCTCGTCGACGGCGATCGCGTCCAGCACCAGGCGCGCGATGAGGAAGGCGCCCTCGGGATCGAGCGTCACCTTCTTGCAGTCGATATAGTAGCGGCTCTTGCGGCCGGACGAGAGCGTGAACGTCGGTTCGCTGCTGTAGAGGAAGGCGTCGCGCAGTTTCTTGAGGACCTGGTGGCGGATGCCGAGGCGTTCGTGTCGTTCCATCACGGCGTCGAGGTTCCGATCGGCGCGCGACCCATCTGGGTCGGATCGAGGCCCTGCGCGCGCAGCAGGAACACGAAGACGACGGCCTGGATCAACCAGCCGAGGGCGCAGACACCAACGGCCCGCGACGTGCTGCGGTAGTCCAGCGCCTGGCGGACCGCCACGACCATCGCGACCAGCATCCAGACCGCGGCGACCAGGAACACGCCGTCCCTCGCGCCGGGAATGAGCCCGAGCACCCGCACCACGCCCGGCGCGCTCGCGAAGCCGATCGTCCGAAACAGCTCGCCCAGGTCGGAGCGGGTTTCCGGCTCGGGGAAGAGCTTCACCCCGATCGCGTACGTCAGCAGGGCCCAGATGAGCCAGCCCCCCACGGCGCCGACCACGCCGACCGCGACGGCCTGGAGGCCGCCCCACGCGAGGGCGCCGATACCCGCGGCCACGCCGGAGAGCACCACGACGCCCGCCGCCTGTCCCGTGGCCCGGCGATCCGCCTCGACCTCTTCATACAGCGCGGCGTCGAGCCGCGCCGCGCGGATCATTCGATTGATGAGCACCATAGGAGAGCGGGAGCAAAAAAACCGTCGCCCATCTTAACAGAGCCGGTCTTCAATTACAACAACGCATTCCGGTCCAGGCTATCGGTCAAAAGATGAGGGGCCGTCCACGGACGGCCCCTCATCGGTACGGCTCTCGCAGCGGGGAGATCAGAACAAGGCGACGAGGTAGAACCGCCCGCGTCGCTGCGCGTCGTTGCTCCCTGCGATATTGGTGTCGTCCTGGCGCAGTCGGTACTCGACCAGCGTGTACACGTTGCTCAAGATGTTGTACCGAGCGGTGAACGTCGTTTCGATGGCGGGATTGAACTGTTCACGCGTCAACTGGTCATAGCGCGCGCCCAACACGACCTTCTTATTGGGCACGAACAACACCTCGATGAGCCAGTTGTCGTAATCGAGATTGTTCGCGGTCTCACCGGCAAAATACCCGAGCGTGCCGATGACGGGGCCTATGGTGAGTTCCGACGCCACGCCATACTTGTTCAAGGCCACCGAGGGCGGATCGACGGCCGTGGTCTCGTTCGTCACGTCCCTCTTGTAGATGACGCCCAATGAGACTTGTTCTGCCAGCGTGACGGTGTAGCTGCCGTAGACCCCGGGTTTCGCCAAACGGTCTTTCCGGGCCGATTCTTCGGTGGCGGGCGGGGTGGCCGACAAGGCGCGGTTCTCGTAGTCGTTGCGAATCAGTCCGACGGCGTACCGATGCGTGGGCATACCGGAATCATCGGCCGCCGCGATTTGGCCGTTAAGCTCGACCGCGCGGCGAACGAGTTCGTCGCTGCCGTCGCCGCTGCCGAGCACCCCCAGCGGTTTCTGGGCGAGGTACCGGTTCTTGATCACCCGCTGGCTGTGCGAGAGAAATGGTAACGCGATGTCCCACTGGCCCGCCCGGGCGTTGAGGAGGCCCTTGCCGGTGCCGCCGACGAGGTCGTTGATCTGGATGAACGTCGTGCCCAAGGCGGTGGCGTACTCGGCATCGACTTTCTGGTTATTCTCTTGTTCCACCGCGAGGGTTCCGAAGACCGACACCTTCCCATCTTTCCCCAGCGGTGCGCCGGCCAAGAGTTCCAGTTCCTCCACTAACGCGTCGGACTCCACTTTCTTCTTGGCGCCGGTTGCACCGTCATCGCTGTTACGGTAAACCTCGAATTCGATTTCGGCCGAGACCGGCAGGCTCGCCATGTCTTTGACGTCTTGCCACTCTTCGTCGTCCGGGAAGCGAAAGCCGTTTGCCTGGAAGATTCGTCCCGTTTCGTTGAGTTTCGGGAACGCCACGTGGCAGACCGTGCAGTTTTTTTCGATCTGCCGTGAAAAGGCCGGGATTGCCTCAGCTTCCGTGGCCAACAGCGCGAACAGGCCCGAAATCGAGAGCAGTGTGAACATGGAGAACACCAATAGCTTTTTCATCGAACACCTTCCTCCTGGTTATTGCGGTTGTGCGCAAAGCTCCGGATGTAATGCACCAGGTTCCACGCCTCCGCATCCGTGATCTTGCCGTTGAAGCCTTCCATCTCGGTGGTCTCGCGGTCGCTGCCATTGAGGATGATCCAGACGAGTTGTCCGTCCACCAAGGTGGACATCAGCTTTCCATCGGTATAGTCCCGAGGTTTGATCTTCATGCCTTTCGTGGCGCTGCCGCGTCCCTTGCCGTCCGCACCGTGGCACTTCTTGCACTTCTTCTTATAGAGCAGCGCGGCGTCGCCGAGGGCCTCGGGCGTAACCGGCACGGGATTCTTGAGGGCGAGAAATTCAGGGGGAGCCGTGGGGGTGGTGCGCTCGGCTCCGGAAGACGGCATCGACCAGAACAGCGCGACGAGGCCTGCACCCACCATCAGCGCTCGGATGGGGTGTATCGGATCCCGACGCTTCGACGCCTTATCCATCGCCCGTGGCCTCGGCCTGGACCTCGTGCTCCAGGGTTTGCTCCATTTCGGGCCACGGCATCTCGCCGTGCACCAAGTTGTAGTGGCAGGCAACGCAGGTCGTCTTGTCTTCGATTGCCCGTTGGTGGGCGCGGATCGTGACGTCGAAGTGATCGAAACCGTGACATTTCTTGCAGGCCGCGCTGTCGTTGCGGAGGAAGTCCGCTCTGACCGTCTTGACCAGTCGCGGGCGGATGCGTTCGTACTCCTCCGGGGTCTTGGCGGGGCGAACGAGTTCGAAGAACACGTCTTTGGCCGCCAAGAGCTTCACTCGAAGATACGACGCCGTGTCGTACGGTACATGGCAGTCCGGGCATCCGACTCGGACGCCCACGGCGTTCGTATAGTGGCGCGATTGGACGGTCTCCGCCAGTAAGTGCTTCATCGTGTGGCAGGACACGCAGAATTCAGGATCGTCGGTTGCCTTGAGCCCAATGGTGGGCGCACCGACCGCGAACGTGCCGACAAAGAAGGCCGCGGCCGTTCCGGTAAAGAATCCTGAGCTGAGTCGTCGCACGAGCACCAATCTCCGTGACTGAAGAACCAAGAGAAGCGTGTTGAGTCTGTAGGAAAACCTCCCAACGAGAAATTGGGGGGGAATTCAAGAAAATCGGACCGCGTAGAATGCCCCGTATTGAACGATCACATGCCTGGGAGGGGTCAAGGCACCCCCTCAGACCGATGGTTCCAATGCTCCAGGGACTTTTTCTACAGACTCGCTAGCCAGTATGAGGTAGTCACGCAGTCGGTACAACCCCCCCAAAAGAGGGATATCTCAGAAGTGTCCGGTTAAGAGTCGAAAAGATTCAACTGGTTGCGGTCCTCATTGGTGGAAAGCCTCACAGCGCAAGGGTTTTAGCAACATGAGCCCATTCTTAACCGGACACTACTGGGGATATCTAATACTTGAATGCCAACGTTCACATCACGTCATTTCCGCGGTCCTTCAGCGGGAACCCATTGATTTTTCTGGATACTCGCTTTCGCGGGCATGACAATTGGGGATTGCGCGAACTGGTACCTCAGTACTGGGGCGATTGTGCTCGTACAAATGGCTGTGGCTGTGCAAGGATTTTTTCGGGATTGGGGGGGGCGGATGCCCGTGGTGTGGCTGTGCGTGAGTGGTTCTGCCTGGTCGTGGCGTTGCGTTGCCATCCGGGCAGACGAAGTCGGAGGGATTCCATCAATGGGGGGACTCGAAGCGAGCCTGTTCCGGTGTGAACCCGTGCCGAATGGTGTTTTCGCTATAGCTTTTCGGGATGATAAACTGTGGGAGATAGTCCGGCCCTCCGGCCTTCGAACCGACTCCTGATAGGCGGAAGCCCCCGAAGGGCTGGCGGCCGACCAGGGCGCCCGTGATCGGGCGGTTCACGTACAGGTTGCCGACCTCGAACGCCTCGGCCGCCTTCCTGATGTTCGCCGGGCTGCGCGAATAGACGCCGCCGGTGAGGGCGTAGTCCACGCCGTTGGCGAGCGCCAGCGCGTGGTCGAAGTCCTTGGCGACCAGGATCGACAGGACCGGTCCGAACAGCTCCTCCCGGGCCAGCGGATGATCGGGGGGCACGGGACCGAAGAGCGCGGGCGGCACATAGTAACCCGGCAGCGGCGGCGGGGGCACGACGCGCAGGGCGAGGCCGTCCGCGACGCCCCGGTCGATCATCGACAGGAGCCGGTCGCGCGCCGCGGTGTCGATGACCGGACCCACGATGTGGGCCGGGTCGTCCGGCGGCCCGATCGCGAGGCTCTCCACCGCGTCCTTCAGGCGCGGAACGAACGCGTCGTAGAGTGATTCCAGCACGATCACCCGCGAGCACGCCGAGCACTTCTGCCCCTGATAGCCGAAGGCCGAGGCGAGGATGCCGGGGATCGCCTGGTCGGGGTCGGCCGTCCGATCGACGATCACCGCGTTCTTGCCGCCCATCTCGGCGATCACGCGCTTGACGTGCCGCTGGCCCGGCGGCGTGCGGCCCGCGCGCTCGACGATGCGCAGGCCGACCTCCTTCGAGCCGGTGAACGTGATGAAGTCCACCAGGGGATGCTCGACCAGGTATTCCCCGACGTCGCCCCCGGGGCCCGGGAGGAACTGGAGGACGCCCGGCGGCAGGCCCGCGTCGGCGAACAGCGCGGCGAGGCGCGCGCCCAGGACGGGGGACAGGCCGGACGGCTTGAACAGCGCGACGTTGCCCGCCACGACGGCTGCGGCGATCATGCCGGCGGGGATCGCCAGCGGGAAATTCCAGGGGGCGATGACGAGGCCGATCCCGCGCGGCTGATACCAGTACAAATTGTCCTCGCCGGGCAGATCGCTCAGGCGCCGGACGCGGCCCAGCCGCCGCATCTCGCGGGCGTAGTATTCGAGAAAGTCGATCGCCTCGGCGACGTCCGCGTCGGCCTCGCGCCACCCCTTGCCCACCTCGAGCACCTCGAGCGCGGCGAGGTCGAATCGCTCGGCTCGTATGAGCCGCGCGGTCTCGCGCAGGATGTCGGCGCGCGCGTCGACCGCGACCCGCCGCCACGAGGCCAGCGCCCGCTCGGCGGCGGCCAGCGCCCGGTCGGCGTGGTCACGCGTCGCCGAGGCCACGCGCCCGATCCGTTGGGAGGGGTCGGCGGGATTGACCGAGACCGTCGTCCGGTCGGTCTCGACGGGCCTCCCGTCGATGACCAGGGGCCACGCGCGATCCAGCCCGGCCCGCGCGCGGTCGAGCGCCGCTCGCATCGCCTCGCGCGCGTCGCGTTTGGAAAAGTCTGTGGGGGGCTCGTTGACGAAACGATCGTCGGCGTCGCCGGCGCGCGACGGCGACGTTGGGGGATGCGCGGGTGCGGGGCGGGCCAGCAGCGCGTCGGCATCGCGTCGCTCCTGGAACCGCCGGCGCAGGAACGAGTCGTTGGCGCTGTTTTCCAGCAGCCGCCGCACGAGGTACGCCATCCCGGGGATCAAGGCGCCGACCGGCGTGTACACCCGCACGCCGAGCCCCATGTCGGTCAGCGCCGCGGCGATCGGGTCGCCCATTCCGTAGAGGAGCTGGAGTTCGAAGGCGCGCGGCCCGAGCCCCCGCGCGCGGGCGTGCACGACGGCGACCGCGAGGCTGCGCGCGTTGTGCGAGCCGATCGCGGGGCGGACGGCGGGCGCGCGGTCCAGCAGGAGCCGGGTCAGGCGCTCGAACTGGGCGTCGGTCGCGGCCTTGTCGGTCAGAACGGGGATCGGCCAGCCCTTCTGGCGCGCCGCGATCACCTCGGCGTCCCAGTACGCGCCCTTCACGAGGCGGATCGTCACGGGCCGTCCTCCCCGGCGCTCGGCCCAGTCGATCACGCCGCAGAGGTCCTCCTCGGCGTCGCGCAGGTACGCCTGGATCACCACGCCCGCGTGAAGCCCCGCGAACGCCTCCTCGTCCAGCAGCCGCCGGAAGAGCGCGAGCAGCAGGTCCTTGATCGCGAAGTGCTCCATGTCGAACTGGACGTGCGCGCCGAGGTCCAGGGCGCGTTGCAGGATGGGGCGCGCCCGATCCGCGAGGCGGTCGAGGCTTCCGGCCCAGTTCGCGGGGTCGAGCTGGGAGTCGAGCGAGGAGACCTTGATCGACACCTCGGCCTGGGGAGACTCTGACAGGGGATGATCGGCCGGGAGGGGCGCGCCGCGCGCGGCCTCGGACAGCGCGGACAGCAGGCCGAGGTAGCGGTCGCGGTAGCCGTCGGCCTCGCGTTCGCTGACGGCGGTTTCGCCCAGGAGCGCGACCGAGACGCCCTGCCCGCGGCGCCAGACCGCCCCGGCCGCGTCGCCCGCGCCGTCGATCGCATCGGCTGCGATGAAGAGCCGGGCGAGGTGCGCGACCTGGTCGGTCAGGGCTCGCCCCGCCATCCGCCCCGCGATCGAGTCGGGGGTGAGGCGGCGCAGCCCCCATTCGAGGACCTTCGGCAGCGCGAGGCCTTCGAAGTATTCCGCGAACACGGTGACCGCCTCGGCGGGATCGGGGAGCGTGGGCAGGACGTCGACGAACCGGAACAGGGCGGCCTTGAACGCGTCGTCGCGCACGGCCCACTCCATGACCTGGCCGCCCCATCCCGCGGGGTCGAAGATCGACGTGCGGCGGTCGCCGACGCGCTCCAGCAGCTCGCCCCCGATGCGCCGGATCTCCGGTTCCTGATCGCGCGGCGTCATCGCGCCCCCTCCCCGGCGACCGGGAAGCCACTCTCTCCCGTCGCACTCGAGGGGAAGGTGCGGTACCACATCACGGCGAGCAGCGTCTTACTGTCCACGATCTCGCCGCGCCGCACCAGTTCGACGAGGTCGTCGAACGGCATCGTGACGACCTCGATGTTCTCGGTGCCGTCGGGGCGCGCGTGCGGGTCGGGCCGGAGGTCGCGCCCCAGGAACACGTGGATACGGCCGGTGGAAAAGCCGACCGAGTGGTAGTAGCCGAACAGCGGATCGAGGCGGGCCGGGCGCAGGCCGATCTCCTCGGCGCACTCGCGCCGCGCGGTCTCATCGGGCGCTTCGCCGGGCTCCAAAATCCCGGCCGGGATTTCGAGGATCGCGCGCTGCAGGGCGGTGCGGTATTGGCGCACGAGGTACACCGTGCCGTCGTCGGCGAGCGGGAGCACGCCGACCGCGTCGGGCGGCACGACGATCTCGCGGCGCCCCTCGCGGCCGTCGGGCAGGCGCACCGTCCGCTCCTCGGCGCGGAGGTAGCGGCCCTCGTACACGACCGTGGTGCGGATCAGCGTTTCATCGAGCGGCATGGAGGATCCTTGCGGGCGCAAACAGGTGGAGGGCCAGGCCGAGGCTCAAGACCGGCAGCGCGAGCCACACCCGGGGGCCGATCGTTTCGTGTCCCCACCCCGCGCCCAACGCGACGGCGACGAGGGGATTGACCAGGGCGTAACTCGCCACGCGGTGCGCGGGTTCCACGGTGAGGAGCCAGGCGAACGCGGTGAAGGCCACGGACGAGCCGAACACGGCGAGGTACAGCATGGCCCACCACGACGCGGCGCTGGCGCCGGCGAGCGACGCGGGCGCGAGATCGCCGGTCGCGGCCCCGATGAGCGCGAAGACCGCCCCCGCGGCCGTCATCTGGATCGCCGACGTCAGCACGGCGTTGGACGGGAGGTCGGCGAGGTGCGACGCGCTGCTGGCGATCGACCAGAACAGCGTCGCAAGCAGGAGCAGCATGACGCCGGCGCCCGGGCGGAGGCCGCCCCCGCCTCCGGCGCCGGTGAGGATCGCCACCCCCGCGACCCCCAGCGCCATGCCGAGCACCTGGGGCGGCGACGCGAGGATGGTCCGGCGCAGCGCCGAGTCGAACAGCGTCACCCACAGCGGGGTGGAGGAGACGATCAGCGCCGCGAGGTGCGAATCCACGGTCTGCTCGGCCCAGCCCACGAGGCCCGTGCCCCCGATGAGCAGGACGCAGCCGATCACCGAGGCGTTCGCGACCTGGCGCCGCGAGGGTCGCCGTGGCGTCTCGCCCGTGATCCCGCACAGGATGCGGTAGAGCGCCAGATTGATCAGGCCCGCGAGGAGAAATCGGCAACCAAAGAGCAGCGACGGCGACATCGTCTCCACCCCGAAGCGGATCGCCAGGTAGGTGGATCCCCAGAGGACGTATACGGTCAGATAGGCGACGGGGACCAGCCACCGCGCGGACGTCATCACCATTCGGTATGTCCCTCTCGTCCGGCGAAATCGTACCACAGCGGCGCGTGCAAAGGCCATCGACATTCGCGGTGTCGTTCCGTATAATGCGCCTTCTGCGCGGCGGAGCAAGGCGCCGCCTACGCGGGGGAGGGATCGATGGGGGACGGCGGGGCGTCGGCGTGGGAACGCTTTTTCGAGGGCGGGCTGTGGCGGAGCCGGTTCATCGTGCTATTGGCGGTGGTGTCGAGCCTGATCTCCGCCGTCATCCTGTTTCTGATCGCCACCGCCGACGTGATCGGCGTCGCCGTGAAGGCCGTCACCTACGCCCTGGCCGAGGCCCACACGCCGGATGAGTACGACGCCTTCCACAGCCTGGTCGTGGGCCACATCATCAGCTCGGTGGACGATTACCTGCTTGCGACCGTCCTCCTCATCTTCTCGCTGGGCCTTTACGAGCTGTTCATCAGCAAGATCGACGTAGCGCAGGAGGACGCCCGACACAGCTCGAAGATCCTGCTGATCCAGACCCTCGACGATCTCAAGGACCGCCTCGCCAAGGTCGTCCTGATGATCCTGATCGTGACGTTTTTCAAAAACGTCATCCATACCACGTTCGCCGATCCGCTCGGCATTCTGTACCTCGGTCTCGGGATCCTCTTCGTGGCGCTCGCGCTCTACTTCACCGGCAAGAGCGCCCACGGGGGCGAGAAGTGACCTGGACGCGCGTTCCCGATCTGGCGGTCGCGCGCTCGCACCCGGCGGTGGCGGCGCTCGACGGCCGGATCTACGCGATCGGCGGCGGCGGGCCGGGCTTCGCGAGCCTGGACTCGGTCGAGGTCTTCGACCCGAAGACCGGGCGCTGGTCCGCGGCACGGCCGATGCCGACGCGACGCTCCGGCGCGATGGCGGTGCCGCTGGGCGATCGGATCGCGGTGATCGGTGGGGGCTTTAAGAAGCCCGACGGCAAGTTCACGTTCCTGCGCACGGTCGAATTCTACGAGCCGGCGGCGGATCGCTGGTCGCGCGGTCCTGACATGCTCCAGCCCCACGACTACCCCGCGTGCGCCGTGCTCGACGACTGGATCTACATCGTCGGCGGCCATCATCCCGACGCGACCGAGGGCGGGCCGCAGACCGATCCGGGCTTCTCGTTCGCGGAGCGGTGGCGTCCCGGCGACGCGGCCTGGCACGAGACGGCCCCGCTGCCGACGCCCCGCTTCGCCGCGTCCGCGCTCGCGCTGCACGGCCGGGTCGCCGTGGCGGGCGGGGTCGCGTTCACGCCCGACGGGTTTTGCGAGTACGACCGGGTCGAACTGTATGATCCCCGGCGCAACGCGTGGGAGCGGGCCGCGTGGTCGCTGCCTTGGGCGGCCGCGGCGCACGGCGTGGCCGTGCTCGACGGCCGGCTCGTGCTGTGCGGCGGGTTTTCCGGCGATGCCGGGATCGGCACGCTGGCGGCGGCCTGCGACGCCTCGCCCGGCGGCCTCGGCGCGTGGCG